>Ga0307507_10002623_pt1 | contig 37135 bp, 48 predicted proteins | sample 7_EM_MG_FD_207223 | JGI IMG/M metagenome (GOLD analysis project Ga0307507, IMG submission 207223) | Populus trichocarpa ectomycorrhiza microbial communities from riparian zone in the Pacific Northwest, United States - 7_EM | ecosystem: Host-associated > Plants > Roots > Unclassified | place...
AAAAGATCTCATAAATGGTTTCAGCAGTTTTTGTGGCAGGGGAAAGGAAGGCTGGCACTGACTTGTGCATAAACTTTGGAAGGCAAACCATTTAAGTGATTTGCGATAGCAAGGAGGTATAATAGGACTGGCCAAGGGTCGTAAGAGTTACTTACCGGCATGGCACACCGTGCCTATGCTATGATATTGGATAATCCATTGTACCCAGGCAATGGCTCGGAGAGCTTTTGTTTGGTGGGGGATGGGGTTGGGTACAGTAAATTATTGGCACTTATTGCATTGACGCAGCACTTGAACGTGCAGGCTCTGAGCTGATTTTACAGGAGGGTAGCAGAGCGGAGAAGAGGTGTTGAAATAAGTTAGATATTAGAGACCCCCGCAGCAGAAACATTCAGTGTCATTTTTACCAATCTTAGGGCCGATTTGGCAGGCCAGGATTTGGACTGGATCTTCAGTCCAATATTAGATCAGGATTTCAAATCCGGATTTTCTCCAACTATTTTAGCCCTACCTCCCCTCTCATCTGTGTGAATCTTATCTTTATTATTGTACGAGTACATCAGATAAACAAATTTTCCATAGTCCTAATCTAAATCCTGTTGTGTTTGGTATGGCCAGTTTACAAAGTCCGGATTTTGTAATCTCTAGACTTTGGTTTTCAAATCCGGACTTTAAGTCCAAATCCTAGTCTAATCCTGGCCTGCCAAAACGGCCCTTAGTGTCCGCAAGCCAAGCCTTGTTCGCTAGTAGACCCTGATCTGACCCTGGGACAAGAGCAAATCCAACGAATTCGACCTTAAACACCGCTAATACTACCTAGCTCCGAAACATCCTTTGATCCCTGAAAACTGGGAAGCTTTAACTCTTGAAACCTGAGAAGCATTGGTTCCGAAAACCCCGGGAGCCGCAGAACAGAGCTCCCCTGGTGTGCCATTTTAGTTGCTTACTGTAAAGGAAGTTTTCAAGTTCAGCACGGTCCAGAGGCTTCTTCATTCAAGCACTCTCTAGAAAAAATCGGTCTGTGTTCTCAAGAATCTTAGAAACCTTGGCCCTAACGCAGGGAAGAATAGAAATCCAACTACTGTAGCTCTCCAGGCCATACCTGTACGGGAATGGTGTCTCCATCTTGGCTAACTTAAAATTTTCCTTTGACCAACCGGATTAGGGCTCTGGGGGCAACTCTAATGAGCCATCTTACTCCGCAACTCTAACTTTTGGGAGAGCACTCGAGTGCTTGATTTCTTGGCCTGACATCATTAGCTCTTCTTACCAGATCCACCGCAAAGTCGAACCCACATCTAGCCACAAATTCCTCGTTCTTGGGCTATGGTACAAGGATACTGGATACATCCACCGCAAAGCCCGTATCATTTGAGAAAAGGGAAAGGAGAGCAAGCTTTCACAATTGCTTAATGCTGCTACCACGACACTCTTATTGTTGCAACTACTGCTCGCAGAAGCCAAGAAGTACCGCATCATAACAGGGATTCACGAAATGTATGGCCACAAATCCGTACACATCTAAGCACCTATACAAATTCACGACCCCGGCTTTCGGACACTTCTTGCCTGCTACCGGTACTTGAGCACGAGCACAGGGCCCGCGCATCGAGTTTCGAGGGCACCTGCACCTCCCAATGGGTACCGTACTAGAACATAATTGGGCCTAAAAGTTCAAGTAAACAGCCGATTCGGGATGCCAGACACCACCCAACCATTTGCCCAGCCCTCTAAAGTCCAGCTGCGCAAAGGCTCTGCCCAGTCTAAGGTTATTTGTCAAACAACGAAACCCCACCAGACACGGGTGTTTCGTTAGCCGATCTCTGGCTATTAATATCTGGTTATTAATATTTCAGAATTCCTGCCTGCGGCATCTAGTTCCTCCTACGGTAGCTAGCCATGATAGAGCAATCTCAGACAGCTCTGGTTGTTGTCAGGATTGGTAACGGGCATTTCGACTTGATAATATAGAGTTTACTAACACGGCACAGTACAGTACCGGTATCTGCCGCTTGCACGTGTACCGGTGCGTGGACTGATAGGTGCTGTTTGCTTTTTCTGGGTTCACAACTCTCACAATTATCGCCAGACATAAGTGGGAAGGAAGTTCAGGCCATTAGCTCCTGCCTTCTGAGATGTTTCCGAAAGAATACAGTATAAGCCATTGGAGATTCCTCCTGTGTGGTATTTGTCATTGGGGTTCCTGATTATACCGACTTAGCTCCCCCAACCCCCAGGACCGAGATATCTCACCAAGCTCCCGATTCCCAACCGCTGGTATCACTGTTGTAGAAGGGCTGCTATACTGATCAGAACTGAGCACACAAACTCCAATAATCAAATACCGAATTCATGCCCTGAGCACTCACAATGCATCCCATCGAATCCAATCACCAACTAAGGCTATGTATGGTACCGGTATAGCATGGCAGGCACCTCCAAATCTAGCCAACCCCATGGTGGTATGTAACCTTTATGCAGCTATTCTCTAGGCCAAAGCACTCTGTGCACAATTCCGTGAGTCAGAGCTCCTGAAGATCCATGACAGATCAGAAACCACAATGCAGGCTTCTTATCCCCCGCACCCCGAGTGAGACCTGATGATCGCGGACAAGCGCGAGAGCTAGCGGACTCACAGGAAAGATCACAAAACAGGCACGAACTTTCGCCTAGCCGGATGAAAATCGCCCCGAGACACACGGGATGGTACAGCATTCCTGAGCAAGTAGGCCCTCTCGCCGGCCCCGAGACCTTGCAGTTGGTTCAGGTGCACGGTAGCACAAGAAAAGCAATTAAGAATGACTGGTCGCGACGCGCTCTCCGCCCCACCCAACAACGCGTCTTCCCCGCAAGACCTAGTGTTTGCTAAGTTTTTTAGTCTTTCTTTCTTTGAAGGATGGTGGGGAGAAGGGTTTTTGGGGAGAGGGGTATAAAGACCTAGGAAGATGTCCTCGTCTCTTTGTTCTCCTTCATCAGAAAACTCCATTGACTTCAACTCTATCCTGAACTTTACACTTCACTCGAGAAAAATTCTTCACCTTCCACTTCTTTATCGTCAAAATGATTCATCATATTAGCCTCCGTGTTGCCGATATGGACAAGACTGTCGACTTTTATCTTAAGGCTCTTGCTCCTCTCGGGTTCGTCTATCTCCCTCTATATCCTACCCTCACCTCGCTCTTCCCTCTACTTCTCCTATCCTCCTCTCTTCTTGTTCTCCGCTGATTAAAACTCCTTCCTAGCTACGAAAAACTCATGGGATTCCCTGGCGTTCAATCAATTGGCGTGGGCAAGGTCCCATCCCTCTGGTTCCAGCAATACAAACCAGAGGAGGAGCGTGGCATCGTCAGTACCCTCCATATCGGACTCCTGGCCAAAGACACCGCTACCATTGATGCATTCTATGCGGCTGCTATGTATGTCCCCACCCCTTCGCCACAGTCCTCGGAAGGTTGCTAACTAGTCGACCATTCACAGAGCCGCAGGAGGTAAATGCAACGGACCACCCGGACCTCGCCCTCAATATACTAAGACCTACTATGGCGCTTTTGTGCACGATCTGGATGGAAATAACCTCGAGGTGATGTTTATCGATTGCAATTATGAGGCCGAGTTGTCAGAGGCTTGCAAGGCTGCCAAGGAACAGTCCTAGGTTATATTTATGACGATATGCTAGGCCTTGTCGGCTCTCTGTTTGTAAGGAGGGGTGGGATACGAAATTTAAATATCGCAACCGAGTATTGAGTGTACAGATCGAGTGAGACTTTGTGAATGTGCCCTCGTACTTTGAGAATTAAAAGTGGATAACGCTATCAAAATGCCTCAAAACTCCGTATTGCCGTGAAAGAAGCTAGTTTATCGCACATGTGCTGGAAAGAATCCCAAAAGCCCTCCCCCTTTACGAACGAGAACAAAGTTAACTGCCATGCACTATATCTAAACGCCTACACCCTCCTCCCGTCCACATCCCATCCTCCTATCTACTCCTAACCGCCCCCCCAATGACCTCCCCCACCCCCAACACTACAAAACACTATAACCCTCCACGCCCACGGCGCAAACCTCGCGAGTAGGCAAAACTTGAAAATCAAGTATGTGACGAGTATATATGCCGACAAAGGTACGTCATGCTGCGTGCTATTATCACTGTCGGCACCGGATACTTGTAGTAGTGGGGTGATTTTGTAGATTTTTGGTTGAATATTGGTCATCAATTTTGTTGTAGATGTTGATATTGTTCTTGGCGTTTTGTCAGAGAAGAGAGGGGGAGGGGGTATATGGAGGAGGAGGAGGAGGCAAACGACGGGTGGAGGTGGTGTTTGGTGTTTGTTGATGTAGAATTGTAGTTCGTTGGTTCCTTCGTTCCTTCGTTCGTTGGTTGGTTAGTGGGTTCGTTTGGTACCGGTAGGAGAGGTGATGTTCTGCTAATGACTATACTATGGTGAGGGCGTGAGAGGGATTGATGGGATGTGGGTCTAGGAATATACTACAGTAAGGATTAAGGTGGAGTCGACTGGTATCGAATATGTATTTCATCGCACTGAGGAAAGGGTTTACTTGGGGGGCCTTTAAGGGATATCCCCTTTACCAAGTCACACCTTACCTAGTAGGATAGAACATATACATATATACAACTTAGTGGGCTCGGGGGTATCATATAGCATTATGCAAGAGGTCACAATTAAAGACATCGCCATCAAAATTGGTACTGTACCAAAGCCACAAGATGGAGGATCAGCGAGCATTCGCAGGGTGTTCCTTGTCGTGTGAGCGTTTGCAAAACGTTCTTTGGTAAGGAGATGTTTGTCGATGGTGCGGTTGGTGGTGTCCTGGTTACAGTATTGCGGGTCTGCTTGTGGATCGAAGGTTTCTGTTTGGCATAGGAGGTGCTGGAGTGTTTGTCTACCCTACTGGCACCTCTCTGCGATGTCTATGGGTGAGTAAGTGCAGTGTCCAGGACCTAGAGATGGTCTACCGATAGCGCTACGGCGCCATGCTATAGGGAACTATTGCGTGCGATCTAGGAACGGAGCAGGGGCAGAAGTACTGTGTTATATAATGGCCGAAACTTAGCACTCCAATTCGATAGGAGGGAGAGACCTAAGTACAGAAAGCTAGTGCCGTGTTCAGCACCCCAAGAAAATGTTAGGATGGTCAAACATACAATCGCGAATGCGAAACATATTCGCCGTGGTATCATACATCCTTATATCTACGATACCGGCACCTCTCCCTGGACATGTCTCTTGAATCTTGATACCGCATTGGAAATGATCTCAACAGACAGAACACACGGACTTCTCCACAACCCCAATCTTCGACCTATACTACAGCTAGAAGGGCCTAGAAGACATGCCCATGTAATATATTCTACAAAGGAACAGAAACGACATCATCACATTACCCCCCCATCAGTAACGACACCTTCTCCGCGGCAATATATAATTCAGGGCTTACTTACCATCCTCCCAAGACCCTTCCTTTCTTCACCTTTAAAAAACAAAAAAACAAAAACGAAGAAAAAAGAAACTTAACCAAAAGACCCTCCCGTCATAACATGCAGCACAAAATATCTCCTCTCCAAAAATCTCTGAAGAAGAAAAAAAAACATCCCCTCGAAGAAGAAAAATGAGCGGCGTTGCGGTGTAGAGTATAATATCACAAATCACCTTAGTCGTTCCATCACACCTAGCTTTAGCGCTAGCTACCGGTATGCTACGACTACTTTCACTTCTTGCTCCCATCCCATCCCTTGCGTATGCAAGTTACTCAAGTCGCCGGATTGAAGATGCTACCCGTTTTTGGTGGTGACGCACTAAAAAAATAAAAATAAAAAAAACGCATCTTCAATCCTGCGAACTTGAGTAGATTTCTAGAAGAAAACTAGCCAGTGGTGTTCTTCTCGTGGGGCGTGCGTGATACGTACTTCTGTCGTGCAAGTACCGTAGTTGGTAGCATGTCATGACCGGTATTTGGTATGCTTTATGCTCTATGTCACTCCCTTACTTCTGTAGAAGCAGGCGGGCTTACCGTACTGTATGTACAGCACTGTAGCAGAGCATTGAAAAATACCAATCCAAGTTTCTATTACCAAAAAATACCGGTACTGTATTCTACTACGCTCCGTTAGCCACGAGATTATCCCGTATTCTTTACCTACACGCGTACTGTACAAATAAATCTCCAGTTTCGCATTTCTTCTCTTACCCCCCCCTCCGCCCCATCATCACCATCATAATAAGCCGAGTGACCAAATATGACCGCATAACCCCGTAACCCCGCACAATATGCACTCTTTATGCAAGGACAATCCATCTATTCATCCATCCAGCCATCTCTCCCTCCCTCCTTCCCTCCCTCCCTCCTTCCCTCCCTCCCTTCTGCAACGCCCCTTCTAGCACCTAAATAGAACATTACGTCAAGATCTTCCTCCTGCTAAGCTAAACCAAGAGGAGGTGGAGGTGGAAGTGGAGAAGGCGGAGGCAAAACACAACCCTCCAGGCAGACGCAACCTGCCACCGCCACTCGGTAGTTAGTTTCAACGGCAGCCGGCAAAGGCAAATGCAAAGCAAGCCAAACTCAGCCTTCCTTCCTTCAGGGCCTGCCTGCCTGCTGAACTGCATATTTCCGTTTCAGCCACCGTTCCCCCAGATAGCCGTCATAATTGATCACTCGTAGAATAATTGGATGGGAGGGAAGTGATTAAGTGAGATTTGTGGGTTCCCCCCCCCCCCCTACCTAACCTCTGTTACTAACTTATCTGTCTGTCTTACCCTATCGTGTGGGATAGGGTCGGGCTGAGAGGGAGGGAGGGAGGGAGGGAGGGGAAAAATCGGAAAAGAGGGAGGTGGATGGGTGGGTGGGGTTCAGACTAAAAGCCGATACGAAACCCACGAGGCAGTTGGTTCAAAACGTCCTTGTTCGGGGTTTGTGTTTGTTGTTCAGGAGGGAGTCAAACTTGTTAAGTTGCATACGGCCGCTGTAAGAAATCCGGTAAGTTAAGGGGAGTTAAGGTAGTTGGTCAGTTAGACAGCACAGAGTCCACCCACTCGTACAAACAATCTGCACAGTCTGGCCTGTCTGTCTGGCCTGTCTGTCTATCAGTTTCCTTCCTTCCGATCCGATCTCTGCTGTACTCGTACGGAATCGTAACGGATAGGCTGGGCTATGTTACGTTACATGACATTCCACCTTGTCCGCTTGCCTGCTGTTTTTTCATTCCTTTTTTTTTCATTCTTTCCTTCTGTACGAGTACTCGAGTATTCTGGCTGTTGGGGCCGATCTTCAAATCGGGACTGGAGGGGGGTGAACAGTTCTGTTTGATATTTCAAAAAGAAAAAAAAAAGGGAAGAACGAAACCAAACCAAAGGGTAAAAAAAAAAAGGAGAGAGAGAGAGAGAGAGAGAGGAATGCTTGAGAAATCATTCATTTGTCTATTGATTTATTTATTGATTGATTAAATGCAATAGATCATATCTGGAGTTTGCCGGTATACTCGAGTACTGTACGGTACTGCAATGTGCAAGCACGAGCAGACAGAGCACGATAAATAAACTGGACTGTTGTTCTGTATAATAACAATAAGGCCATGGTATTATAGGCGCAGATATCATAATATATATCTGGTCGGAGCGAGAGAGCGAGCGAGTAGAGAAAAGCCCAATATTACAGTATTATACAGGCAAAAAGCATACTCTACCGTATTGCATCAAAATGTTACCACCCACTCACTCACTGGCCCCATTCATTCATTCGCTCGTTAATTCGAGTTAGCTGGCGCCCACAATATTTGCCAAATATTTACCAAGAGCAAATAAACAAAGCAGAGCAGAATATGAGAGCATACCATAGTATGAAGGAAAGGACTCGGTATCACGAAATGCACATACTACACACAAGATATGATACTATGTATATAGCAGCAGACCGTGCAGTACACTGCGATACTGGTAGTAAGCAGGCTAGGTATAATAGGTAGACTAGATACGGTATATATCTCTATGCTAAACCCTCAAAGACTTTAGTATGATATTACACAAAGGGGGAAAGAAAAAAGGCGACAGAAAACTCAGTCATCGAATTTTTTATTATTATTTTTTCTCTCTCTCGCAGGGGCTAAAGTTAAAATAGGGTATGTGGAAGAAAAAAAGGCCTCGTAGGACGACACCGGGCTTGCTTGTAGCACAGGATTAAGATAGAGAGATAAAGATAAGTCAGATAGTTTCTACCGATACTCTGGACGCCAGTAAGCTATCATACTGTAAACTATATTTACACCCCTCCTGCGACTTTTCACCCTTTCGCTCCCCCTCCCTCGTTCTGCGTATTGTACTCGGATAATTTACACATTGAACGTGAGTAACCCGAAGAAGCAGAAAGAGGAAGAAGAGCAGAGCCATGCAGATTTTGCGCGATTATAGTATCGCAATTTGGATCTTCACATGGGTGGTGTTACCGACATTTGGTTAGCGTCATTTGGTTGTTTTTATTTTGAGTTTTGGGGGTTTGTGATAAGGAGTGAGTGAGTGAGTTACGGCCCAGTCGGTCGGTCGGTCGGTCGGTCAGTCGGTCGCGTGGTTAGTTGAGTGAGTGGGGAGGGAGAGATGGGCTGGGTAAATCCTCAGGGCTATTGTAGAAAGAGGAAGGAAGGATGAAGGGAAGGCGAGAAACGGGGGTATCATTGGTAAACGACAGAAACGACGATAAAAGATATAAAAATATAAAAAAAAAGAAAGTGAGAAGATGAAGAGGTTGAAGTGCATAGACGATAAAACCATATCGCGCCAAAAGCAAGAGGAGAAGAGAAGAAAAGAAAAGAAAAAAAACAACCAACAGGCAACAGGAACGAACGAACGAAACAAACAAAATAAAGCAAAGCCCGATCCAACGCCTTGGGCCCAACACCTCCCCTTGGCTTCGCTTCCCGCTCGCATCAAGAACAAGCAAGCAGGCTCCAGCCTCAGTGGCTGAAGCAGCTCTCAGAAGGGTGGCAGCCGAGAAACGAACGAGGAAAAATACTGGTAGTGATAACCAACGACTGGCACGATACGGCACCATACGGCACCGTTTCAGAGGGAAGAAGAAAAAGAAAAGAAGATACAGTGGGAACTCCGTGCCCGTGGTTGCCGGCACTACTCGTACAGTATGAGGGATAAAATATGACTATTAGCTCTTATCATTTCGCTTTTTAGGGAATAATATTTAATGATGGAAAGCTTAGCTAGAATTAGAGGTTGCGCGGCTGATGGAAATAAAGAGAAAGAGATGTCATATATCGTAGAAGTTGGGTGTGCTCGAGTAGGCCATCTAAGGAGGTGATTTTTCCCATATTTTCCCCAGAGCCCCGAACTCCCGGCTAAGGGATCAATGGATTAGCAGGAACAGCCAGGAAAGCTTGCATCTCCTCAAGCTTTCCTTTGTGGTTTCTTGAGGTTTTCCTTGGGACTTCAGTTCACCTGTTTCCACATCCAGCGCCCCCACTATTCTCTGTTTTCCGACACTATCTCCATCCCTACCCAAGTTAGAGAGCCGTACAGCACAATAATACCGGTAAGTTACGCGAAGGCAGGACATGCCGGCACCAAAACCGAACCGTAGATCTCCTTCCCTTCTCGCTTGTCAACCCAACCTCCATCCATCTCCACCTCCCTCTCACGGGGGAGGAAGAGAATTCCCACCTTCCCTCCTAAACCATTCTTAAAAAGTTTTTTCCTTTCTTTTCTTCTTTTCGTTAGGGTTGTGTATGAGAATGCTCTTAGAAATCAGATGTCCTCCTTCCTTCCCTCCCTCCCTCCCTCCCCACCACCGCCACCACCACCACCACCACCGCAAGCAAAGCAAGCTTAACCAGCCGGTAACTTCTCCACACAGCATGTACAGTACTTGTATGGACCGGTACGGTATGTTGTACTCGAATATGTGCCAGTGTGCAGCGCAGTCTGCAAGGGTCCCCCCCTCCTCTTGGAAAAATTAAGAGTAATTTTGCACCTTTTGCACCACGTCCCCGCTTTTTTCTTTTTTATTTCTTTCGCTTGACTTTAGCTCTTGATCGTGATGTCTAAATTGACAAGGTACAGTTTTGTACGGCAAGCGAAGCTTCAAATACGGTATGTAGGGAGGCAGGCAAAGTCTTTTGTACGGCACCCACAAGCAACTGCTGCCCGCTTGTTAAAACACCAGTACTTGTATGTGCGCGAGTAGTGGGACCTATGTGGTAGTTCCCCAGCGTAAATCCAACAGTGACGAATTAACTATGGCATGGCGCCAGGCGTGATGCTTGAAATCAACACCCATTAGTAAATCACTTAGCTTACATAATATCTACAAATAATGCGGGGCTTGGCTAAAATAGCCCCGAAATGACCATACATTGGTAGTTCGAAATTTTATGATCTCCATGAATATTGCTCCTATTGAAAATCAAAAAAATATAAAGTATGGGACTCGTAGAGAGGAGTGTCTTCCGATCGCTTTTGTCAAGCCATATCCCCCTAAAGATGTCTCCGCGGTTGGAAATTTCCGAAGGTTATTAGTCAATTGCGCTGGCCCCAAGTGCCCGGCACCATACGCACTCTCACTATTGTCATCGGGACTCTCCTGTCGGGTGGAGCCGAGGTTCGGTCTTCGGGTAGCCGACTTTCACAGCCGCTTAGGTTAGTTTTGCTGCAAACCCACCGCAGGCAAAAATAAACTTTGAGGGGCATGGCAAAGAGCTCCTCCAGGTGTTAGTGGCTTACACCAACGCTAGTAGCACAAGCACAAGCAGGAGTATCGTGAAAAAAAAAAGGAGTTTTGTGAGTGAGTGAAGTACGAATGAATGGATAGGATACGATATCCTACTGCACGCGCGCTATAACCGCTGATTGAATCGAATTGAATTGAATGGCGCACGATATCATATTCTCGTGCCACCCACGATTGTAGTATCCACGAAGTGGAAGCAAGGAGTACCAATACATGCCCACCGAGCACAGCAGGAAAGTCCAAGACGTGAACGAACGAACAAACGAACAATTGATCGACCTAACTCACAAAACTGAGCGGAAAAAAACTGAGCGGAAATCAAGCGTTGATCGTGAGTTAATTTATCATATTATTACCATAAGCGCGAGTCTTTTTTTTCCCCCTCATCTGAATGAATGAATGTACCGTAGATGAACGGGAATATTCCAGAGACTTTGCGAAAGGAACTCCGGATGTGGGGCAGATGCGGCTCTGGACCAATCAGACGGCTAGGATTTGACTCTGTATGCGGGACTGCAGAGCCCCTACCAGTATTAAATGAAACGGAAATGGAATGAATGGAAAAACGGAAAATCTGTCTATCGGCGTCATTGCAGTCATCATAATCGTACGAACAAGTGCGGGAAGCGGGGGGAGAGAGAGGGCAGAATGCGGTGTTAAGTTACGGACAGGTGGAATATCAATGGACGATCAGTGCAGAATCATGCCGAAAGTGACCTCTTGGAAGGGGATCTCGGTTGATGCACCAGATGTTTTGCCAGTTGCCTCTTCTCTTAGTAATGCCTCTTCTCTTGGTAAGTTCTTCCCTTCTTTCCCTCTTTTCCTTCTCTCTTCACTCGTGTTGTGCAGTCAGAGAACGCCGTGTGGTGCTTCCCCATCGAGGGAACATTCGCTCCTTGGTACCATACGAGTACTAGAGCTAGCAAGTGCTGGGACAGATCTTATCCAAGCCAGCGATAACCTGAAGATCCCTCCACCCACCCACGCATCGGCTAGGCCTCTTAAGCACGAATACAAATTTTTACTCATTTTTACTTTTCTTGAGGAATCGTGTACCGGCACTCATGGTAAAAGAATATTTACTCACGCGTCTTTGATAATGGTGCCTCCGTGAGCCGAATATTTGGTGAGAGCCCTGGCAAAATACCGGCTGGCGGAGGCATTCTCGGCAGAGACGAGTGAGTAGATCGTGGAGGGTAGCACCCTCACAGCGAATTTTTTTCAGTTGGCTTTCAGTCCTAGCCGAGAGGCCCTAAAACTGGTTTTATGCCTCGATTTCTGATCGAAATTTCTTGCGCCATACTGTACCTACTCCTCTCTCGGCATCCGGTTGCCCTTTCGATGGGCGTGTACTGGGTACTCGAGTACTTGAGCACAAGCGCTTGTAGCAACCCTTCCGGAAAGGGTGCCAACTCTTGGCGCAGAGACACGGGCACTGTATTTATCGGTTCGGATCTATGACGAAAGTATTTCCGTTTCCGTTCCCCGAGCGATGTCGGTCACTGCCCGAGCACAACCCCGCATTTGCCAAGATTGTTTTTTCCGTGGCGCGGGTTTGGGCCGGTGTGTGCAGTTACTCCGAAAACAGGGGGTATACCGATATTTTATATGGCGTTCAGATACGCACAGATATTTTAGCATGTATTCCTTTAATCCATGTTTTCGGGCACTTCTTTGCTGGAGGCGAGTACGGTAGATAATCGGGTCTGGGATTGTTTTTGAGTAGAGGGAAGATAGGCCGTTGGAGGACGGGGGAGAGGCCAGAAGCAAGAGGTCCAAGGTGAGAAAGAAAGAGAAACAAAAAACACGTTGTTGTTGGTCAGTCTGGATTAAAAAAAGCAAAGTTGGCTTTTCTGTGCTTTAGTCTGCCTGTCTGATTCGGTGCTCCACGAAGATACATCCATTGGCCACGATACTGGTACAAACTCAGAACTGCCGAGAAAAACCATCGTCATTGTTCGCCGCAACGGTTATCGTGAAGAAAAAGCAAAAGATAGAAATGGTTCGATTCCCTGCAGACTGGAGGGGACTGAACTGGGGGCCAGCTCTGGAGGGTCAAATAAAATAGTACCGCACTGTATTGGGAGATGGGAAAAATAAAGCAATAACCTGTTGCTGCTGGACTTTACCTCTTCAACTCCCTTTCTTTCCCGGGGGAAATATGGATACAGTAGGAATAAAGTTCGTCCCCACCTGTGATCACTTTCCATCTTTACCACTGACGCTTGTACAAAAGGGGTTTTTTATGACGGGTATTTTCCTTTCTGTCTGATTGGCTGGGTTGGTACCGGCAGTGGTGCCACCTTCATCTGAAAAGAGAGCCTATGAAGGTTCGCTTATGGCGGAAGAGAGGGGTTATGAGCTTTGGTTTACGAGTTATGAGATATGGGTTGCTGATTGATTGTTATCTGTTTTTTTGCGGCGGCTAGGGGATGAATGATGGGTAACTTAATGTGGGTTTTGGACAATTTTGGTCCTCCTTGCAAAACAGTCGTTTTGACTGCTTGTCTGCTCCGCTTAGGAATGTTTTAGCTCGTGGGTTGATTGCCCCGCTGCCTCCCTCCTCCATCGCGATCTGCACGATTGCCTTTCCGACCAATCATTGACAGGAAGGACTAGCCTGTGAAGGATTAATTCGCTTCCAACGAGCTTATTTCGCGCAGAGTTGTCTTTGGAGGCCACGGTCGGACCGTAAACCTCCTGACTGATTGGTGCGTGTGTTGCCTGGTGTGTAGGTGTTTTAATTTTTGGACAAAGTGCAGTTTGGAGAGTGTGTGAGAGCGAGAGGATGTGGACGACTGGGATACGGTAACCTTTGCATTGCAGGTCGGTCAAATCAGAGGGAATCATTCATCTCACTTACCCGTGGTGCAACAAGAAGGAAATGTCAAGGTGTGGCAGACTTTGGATTTATCTGGGAATCTCGCCCTAGCCTTTCATTAAATTGCAAGACTGTGCAGCTCTTGAATGCGGAAGAAAAAAATAAATATGGAATGAAAAGATGAAACAAAAAAAGTCTAGTTGGGCGACTCAACACCGAAGGGTAACATCTCATGATGATTATCCTTTACTGTAGATTCGAGGGCGATTTCTAGCTTGAACATGGGCAATAGGCACTCGAGTATCTGCTGCCTCATACGAGCACAGTTGTCTCCGTTTTGCCAGAAAGACATCGCAATCGCACCACACACAAACGCACACACACACTTGGTTGAGAAACCACTCGCACACCTCCCATTCTTCCCTAATTAGGAGAAAATAGTTGTATCCAGTTGGACAGAATAGGATATAGATTTCTTATCTCCCTCTCTCTATCTGTCGTTTCTTTCCTCACCGTATCGTCATTCTTACTTGCTTCCTTCTCTCCACTTTGGCCTATTCTTTACTCTCTCTCTCACTCGGAGTCGTCCGCAATATTTTAAACTGAGAGGCCTCCATCTAGCATTTTCGCTCCTGCTTTAGCTACACCATAAAGCGTTTTCTTCTTCCTTAGTACCCAGTCTAGAAAGTTCGTATCATACGAGAATTTTCCCTTTGTTTAGGCTTTTTGCCCTTCCTTTTCCCCATCTCGTCACGGAGAAGGATCTCGCCACTTACGCACCGAGTTTTCCGTTCGAAAACAGGAATTATCGTGTGCTTCGCTTTACCTTTACCTTTACGGTATTCTGCTGTACCTGCCTGCAACAATAGCACTGGGACAGTTAAGGGAAAGATATTTTCCACTTTATTTCCTTTTTTTAAGTGGAAGAATTAAAGTGGGTGGGCCTCGAATCGACCCTGGCCCGCAAAAGAGAAGGGAGACACACAGACGCACCAACCCAAGGACGAGGGACGAGGACTGACCCCGACTGCTCAGAGCGAACGGAGACTGGTCTCATCCACCCATCCATCAACATCGCCCACCACCACCTAGCAGGAGCAGCGAGCAAGCAAGCAGCAGAAGCAGCAGCGGCGGCGTCCATCTATTTCCCACCTTGCTCTTTGCTGCCTCGCTAGTTCTGTCAGCGTTCGGCATTCTCAAGCCCAACAGCAACGCCTTTTGGGGTGTGGAAGGAAAAAGGAAAAAAAAGGCAAAAAAGGAGGGAAAAGAAAAGAAAGAAAAAGAAAGGAAGGGGAAAAAGAAAAAAAAGTTGAAAGCAGCGCCTCCGACCATACCGTCCGACACTTTTCTTGACTTGCTACCGCCGAGAAGGAACAAGGTCGAGTGCCGCATCGGTATTGTAACTCAACTCACCATCCCCCCTTCTCGCTTCTACAGCTCAGGAAAGCATCGTGACTTTGTCTCACCCACAACAAATCCCCCCAGTCCACCGCCTCTCATTTCTCCCTTTTTCTTTCTTTCCCTTCTCCACTTCACCGAGGGGAACGGCGGACGCTTGCTGCTGCTGCACACCCCAAACCGAACTGCCCATATTTCGTTACTTGTACAGTACCGGTAACCCTCTACCACCCCAACAAACCGACCCAGAGGGGACTGGAACCAAAACGTAGCAAGAGCACCGGTTGCCCCCAAGTCGCTCCTTTAGCCGTCCGCCCTTTGCCTCTGCCAGCCAGCTCTTTCCGTCCGCCTACCACCGCGCCCAATCCCCCCTCCCCCGTCGTGCCTTTCAAAACTACACCCGCTCCCCCAAGAAAAGACCCTTTCCTTTCAATTTACCTGATCATACAATACTGATACATTACAATACAACTACAACCCATCTCCCATTCTATCTCACTTTTCCATCAACTAACCCCTCCCTCCTCCTCCTCGCTTACTACAACCTGGATTCGTCTCAACTCATCCTTCGCCCCCATCGACATCACCACTCTCCAGGAACCAGAATGCCATTGAGACGGCGTTCAAAGCCATGAGGTCCCTAAGTCAAAACCGTTCCTTCGGAAATAACCATTCTTCCCGTTCACATATTCCTAACCACAATCATTCTTACTCTCAATCATCATCTCCTACTGCTACTCCCCCTCCCCAACATTCCCATTTGCATCCCCCTCCCTCTACTTCTACAGTTGCTACCTCGAGGGATTGGCGGGAGGAAAACGCCTGTCCCCACGGTGTAATGGAATACCATAACAATCACTTTGCCGGACACTCGTCGAATAATACTTCCACTACCACTTCTACACATGCATCGACAGCTTCAATGTTTTCTCTTGCAAACTTTCACCACCCCCATAGTCGCAATCCTACTCCACCGACCCCTATGTCATCCCCTGGTCTATATTGTCCTCCACATGCTCCACCTTCCGACAAGGCTGTTATGGGTCCCCATCTCCACCCTAGTCAGTATCGCCAGCCAGAACATAATTCCTCGGTTAGGGAAACACATTTACTTGATCTTGATTTTGACCCAATTTCCGGCCGGAAAATCATAAACCACTATTCTATAATCGACGAGATCGGACGAGGTGTTCACGGTAAAGTGAAGCTCGGGACCGACCTTGACACGGGGGAGTTGGTGGCTATCAAGATTGTAGAGAGATCACAAGATCGCCCTAGACTGGGTCGTCGCGGTGACGGTGAATCGGAGAAGAAGGTTCGTCGGGAAATCGCCATCCTCAAAAAATGTTGTCACGAGAACGTGGTTCGGCTGCTCGAGGTTATCGACGATCCTCAGAGTAAGAAGGTTTATTTAATCTTGGAATATGTTCAACTAGGCGAGATTATTTGGAGGAAACCTGGTGATTCTGATGTTTTGCGGCGGGAACGTCGCCGTCTGCGTCGTGAATCTGAGGCCAACTTTGCCGCGCGGAAAACGGGGACCGAGGGTAAGGGTGAGGGTGAGGATACATGGAGACGGAAACATCGACCTCGCAGGCGAAGGAAGAACGGACTATTTTGGTCGTTGGAATTTGCTTCTGATTCTGAGCCTGAACAGAGTGCTCCCCATCCCCCACTCCCGAGGCTCCCGCCCACGACCTCTGCTGACCTGCCTCCCCTTGGCTCTGATACCGAGCAGCTCCCACCCTCTCAGACTCTTGATTACTCATCTGATAGTTCTTCCGGTAGCTGGTCGAGCGAAGATGTTAGCTATGTTCCTTCTCTTACGATTGAGCAAGCACGTTGCACATTTCGTGATACGGTTCTCGGCTTAGAATACTTGCACTACCACGGCATTATTCACCGTGATATCAAACCCGCAAACTTGCTATGGACACAGGACCACAGAGTCAAGATATCTGATTTTGGAGTGAGCTTTCTTGGTAGACCGATTAGGGATGATGAAGATGGCTGTGATGGCGAGGAGGCTACTGGGCTTGAGCAGAACGAGTTGGAATTGGCCAAAACGGCTGGCACTCCCGCGTTTTTTGCACCCGAGCTTTGCCATGTTGGTGAGTTGACATCATATACTCCCACGGGCTCCTATTTCATGTTGTTTTGTATATTTCCTATGTCTTACTTTTGATTTACATATATCTAACATTTCTATCCCCCCAGATCCCAACCAGCCACGACCTCAAATCACTAGTGCAATTGATGTCTGGGCTCTCGGTGTTACGCTTTACTGCCTTGTCTTCGCTCGCTGCCCGTTCATGGCAGACAACGAATTCCAGCTTCTTAGAGTTATTGCGAAGGACGAGCTCGTGATTCCTGACCGTCGAGTTCGCCCTGTTAAAGCTATCGATTCTTCTAGGCCGGCTAGTGCTCCACCGACGGCTGAAGAGCTGCTTGAAATGGAGACAGAGCCGGTCGACGTTGATCTCAAAGACTTGCTCAAACGGCTTCTTACAAAAGACCCAACGGGAAGGATAACTTTGAAAGAGGTTAAGCGGCATCCGTGGGTTCTCCACGGTATCGCTGATCCTTGTGCCTGGGTTGATGAAACGGATCCGGAAAGAATGTCTGACGGCAATAAGATCGAGGTTACTGTGGAAGATGTGGAGAAGGCTGTTTCTAGTGCTGGCGTGTTGGGCCGGGCTAGAAGCGCTGTCAAGAGAGCTGTCGAATGGGGAAGAGGGCTGCGCAGGAGAGCCAGCAGCACTGCAAATGTGATTTCGACAAAGGATGCGAAGATCTTGGCCGAGAAGGAAAGGGAAGTTACAACAACTAGATGTTGCCCAAGTGCGCATCTGGGTGATGATGACGGGGAGCTGCGTTGGATGGGGAGCAATCCTCAATGGGGAGACGAGGGTAGGTCCCCGCTTTGGGCGTGCTCGGCGGTCAAAAATGCAACCTCTCCCGATTTTGTGCGAGATGGGGGTGACCACTGCAGTTTCAACGGCGAATCATCGGATCCCAACTCACCCCGTCGGTCGGATTCTGAATCTCAAAGATTGCAGGGAATGTGTTCATCCGCACTTTGTGTTCCATCGCGACGCCATGCCATTACTGGTAACGAGCCCAGTGGAACTAATGCGGGTTTCCATCGGACGCATGGAAATCTTTCCCAGGGCGGACCAACCGAGAATCCTCACGTTTCTCGGTCGGACACCTCTTTGAGGGCGCCGAGTCATGGTCATCACGGAGGCAGCTTGATTGGAAAAGGAATGAGACGAGTGGTTCGTAGTATGAGAAGTGGGGGGTTTCATGATAATGGAGGCCGGATGAAAGGATCGGCAAGTCGGGAGGATAGTCCATTGAGAGCGCGGGATTCACTCGCAGGTGCACTGCGTGGTGATCACTCTTTCTATGCCTATGGGACTGGCTCGCTGCATGTTCAGATTCCTAATGGTCGGAGACATAGTTACGCGGGAATCGACGTTGGCGATGGATCGGTGATTGACAACCGGCTTCCCGCGATCGATTGTAAACTCCGATGGGATAGGGATATTGGCAAAAAATTGGCCTCGTTCACTATGAAAGACAAACCATGCCCTACGAGCCCCGACGATGAGCTGTCCATGGAAAAAATTTGGGAAAGGGATCAGCAAAAGGCGTTGTTGCGACATGAGGAACGTAGCAAGTATTCCTCCCCCGGAGCATCTCGTGCGGATGTCACCCCTGGATGGACGAAGGAGAGCTACTATTACCCTTCGCATGATTCGCCCACACCTCCGATTATGATGGAACGAAAGAATCGTGGTTTCTTTGATGACCATATTCAAGTACCAATGAATTCTAGCCAACCAAACCATCTCATTTCTTCGTCTAGCGAGGAACAGTTCGCTACAACCGCCGGTTCAAGTCTTACTAATTCTACAAGTTTCCCGTCCGTGCCAAGCATAATGTCAGAGAATAGCTCCATTAGCAGCGAATTTTTCAATAGCCGCTACTCTCGGAAGAATTCCATTGCTGGGGTTGTGCACGAAGAAGAGTTCGACCCGGGTTATCGCCCGCCTACACCTTTCCATCAGAACAGGCTTTCGAATATCAGACAGATCGACTCCGATAACGAGCACGGAGCGGAGGCCGATCTTGACGATGATGATGATGACGACAGTGACGGGGGCTTCATAATGGAAGTCCCACCCCCCAAGAAGAAGAAGAGTCTGCGAAGTGAGAGCATTGCTGCCGGTGAGCTCACTAGAGGGCCCCTTGACTCTGTCGAACCTGTGCCGCGCACAAGAAGGCGAAGCAGAAGCAGCAGTACAACTCTCAAAGACAAGAAGGCTCGTCGAGGCAGGGCCAAGGAAAAGGTTGTGACTGAAGCTTAGTCTGCTTCTTATTTTCTGCTGCTTCCTTATCACGAGTTTTATTTTACCGAGATTGTTTACGGGCCGATTATCTTGGATTGTGGAGGTGGTATTTTCTGCTTTTTTCTTTTTTTCTTTTTTTCTCTTGATATTTTCCTTTGGCTTTGCATATGGGTTTTTACCGTTTCTTTTTCCATCACCTTCGCCCCATTCATCATCTCATACCTCGTTTTTTCCCAAACCGCATTCCTACTCGGATCATATTTCTTTCGTTGTAAGTATTAATCCTTTTTGTAATATTTTCCTGTGTCTCTGGGGGCTGGCTTTATACTCGTGTTCATTCTCGGGTTGAAAAGTTTTTTTTTATCCATTTCCTTACTGGTGCTTGTTTCCATGTTTTTTTTTACGCTTTGGGATTTGCTATAGATGGATACTCTCGGTGTTTGACTTTTTGCGTTTATGAGTGAATGGATGTTGTCGATTACTTTAGGGCTTTGGTTTGGTTGGCTGGATTAGTTTAGTTTGGTCTGGATTCTGGGCAATGGGACAGTTGATTGGTTGGTAATCGGTTGGTTGGTGGTTTAGTGCTTGTTTGGTGGGATTTGTCGTGGGTGGGAATGAACGAAGATGGAAGATGGAGGAAGGATTCACCCAGACAGGCTTGTTATCGGATTAGGTTTATAGATGTATAGTCAATCTAATCTTTACAAGTATGATATGGTACATGCTGTACTGTATACTATGTGAGAAATCGCCTCTGCTCTAATTCGCTTTCTAGGCAGACTGTAGGATGCGGTTTAGGACGAACTTTGTAGCGCAGGGTGCACTGCAGTACCGGTGCCCCAACAGTACCCATAAGGCTGCATTTCACTATATTTTTCTTCTTTCCTTTTTTTCTCTTCCCTGTTATAAGAAAAGACACCTGGAAGATTCCGGAGTGCCGTGTCTGAGCTGCGCACTGGGTTACGATATTCTAGCTCAGCTAGCCAGCCTCATCTCCAGATGGACGGAGGGAGTGTATGGTGGTTAGGTGCCGAAGAGAGATAGACTACCGGTATAATAACTTATGGCATGGTATGGCATGTTAGTGCAATGTGGTTTAGTCCGCTTGTGTGCTTGTTACGGTATCAGGTACTGGTTCGATTCGAGATATTATACTGACTGTACTGTACCTAGCCGGTGTCTGCCAGGCACCGGTGGTACTGGAGCATTATTGTGGGGAACACAGCTGCACTCACTTAGTGATGAAGATATTCGTCGTGCAAGGATGGATTTTGGCGCTGAAGTTAGTACTTGATGCGGGAAAAAGTATCTACCGTATTTAAGGGGCGAGAATCGGGCCTTGGGAAATCGAGAAACTATCCTCCGAGCATCGACAGTGAGTAGTAGTAGGATTCGGGGTTTCCCCTTTTTTTTCCTTTTCATAGTTTTCATCAATAGAACTATCAAGTTTTTTTTCTTTTTCTTTTTTTCCAATCTCGGTGCCCTGCATCTCCAAGACCACTTGTTCTACCGGTATGTAGGTTAAGCAATTGTTGTCTATCCGGTGTTACTTTGCAGAGAGCCGTGTCTTAGAGAATTGCCATTAGACTACCCAAAAATAACGCCTCTCTCTCTCTCTCTACCAGGAAGACCCTTCCTCCCACAGTTTTGTGTCGTGCTAGACTGATAGCGTAGCCTGACGGCAGGGTCCGATCCGATACCTCACCTCCCACATTCCGATACCGTACTGTACCGCCGTTACATCCATCCAGCCTTCGGATTAGATCCTCCACTGTAGCTAGCGAAGTGCAGTACAGCGAGCGAGCACAGCGCATACCGTGGGGCTGGCTGCCGAAAACGCCGTATTATAATAATAATAATCCACATTTTCCCTACCTGCCCTGCCCTATTTTAACCCTACTGGGCCTTGCGGAACACGCCTAATGGTTTGAGGTAGTTTTTTCGGCTCTCTATCTCTCCTTTCGCGCGTTGTTTGTTTATTTATTTATCTATTTGCCGGGTTGCTTTTGCTTGGTTTGCATGAGTGGAATATTGATATTGCTTATCAAAGGCTGTGTGTGTGTGTGGGAAAATCACTCATGTTGGAGGGAGGGGAGCGGATGTAAGAGGGAGGGAGGGAAAGGGAGGAAGGAACCGGGGGGCTGGGTTGGGGTTGTTATCGTGGGATAATGGGCATAGGACGGGTTCGGATGGATGAATGAAGTGAGTGAGTGGATGGGAGTGGTAGGTAAGCTTACACACCAGTTTCGTTTCGTTTGTTTGCGGGAGGAAGGGGAGGGGGGGAGGTGTCTGGTTAATACAGTACGGTATTAGTTATCAGGTATCCGAGGTTGGATGGTAAGGAAGGGGGGTTTGGTGCGGTAGCACCTATGTTTAAACATCAGGGATAAGCTGGTATCGTTATCTATAATACTCTCTAGTAGTATCATGTCTATCCGACCGTAAAGTTGTCACACACCTCCGTCTGTTACAATACAGACATTGGCAAGATCACTATAAATCACTCGCGTTCTGCTTATGCCCTATGCACTGCTGCTACCGATGTTTCACCGTGTACAGTATCTATCGCAGCGCTAGGCACGGGCACATGTGGATCACCGTGCCGCGCAGATACCACTTATCGCGGTTGATAATGTTTATTGGTGGGAGTGGTACATGCCCAAGGGGTTAGAGTAGGAGGCATGTAGGAGCTTATGGTAATGGAGTGTGCGCGCAGGCGCAGTTATGTTCTGGAAGGTTTTCCAGGGTACTTTTTATTGTTTCTTTTTTTTTCACGGTTTTATGTTGCGATAAAGTGCAGTAGTGAGTTGGACCGGACGTGCACGGTTGGGAGTATGTAGGTAATGGTACATTCCTTCGATTTGGTATTTGCAAGGATCTCATGTCTATATACCTACTCTCTAGCCGGATAGTTTAGGGGTTAACGTAAGATACTTGAGCCTTAGGAGGTAAGAGAATGCTACTGGAATAGTATAGTAAGGCGTCGTGCATTTTTTCTCCCTTTTTTTAACCTCTTATCTACTTGTAAAGGCTGAATGTTCATCCCCTCCTCTACATTTCTCCTTATATATGTCGGTGAGGGGATTACAATGTCCTGCGAGGAGCGTTATATTATAATTGGATATTATGATACTTACCCCCAAATGTCAGACTACACTTTTGGCCAAGGTTTCCCATGATGAGTCTACCCGATTACCTCCCTTGCATTATCACTCCGACTGCCGTGCCGATCTTGTTATACGTTCTGACAAGTGCCAATTGGGAACGCTGTGGCCTTGATGCGTGCTTGGTATGATATCCTGTACTGTTGGGCCCCAGTACGCCTTAGCCGTGCGTAGCGGTGTTAGTGGTGATTAGCCTTACAGGCGCAGCCAGGTTGGTATATAGAGTGCCTAGTGTATCTCGGTATGTCATGTACTGGGGGTTTAGATGGTGGTAGGGTGTATGAGTGATCGTGCTCTCTGTGTGAGCTTTCAAGATTGTTCTGGATTGAGGAGCTGTTGGTGAGACTGATAGCGAATGGGTGTATTGCTGCTAGTGTGGTAAAAGGCATAAATTTGTGTAAAAGAGGGAGTTTTATAACACTGAGGTCTGCCGGACTGTGGGGGGATGGATATGTACAGTACGAACTGGGGCAATCCAAGCCGTGCAGTGGAGGATCGACTTCTTTTCCGGAGGATATTCTCATCGTCCTTTACGCTACCGTGACATGATATGTAGGTATATACGATACGGTGCTCCCGGTATCCCTTGGGAGTTGATTTCCCTAGATGAAAGAAAAGGCGCTCAGCGGAGGGCGGCGTAGTGTAGCCTTGGTAGTGCTGGAGGCAACTCGCTATCTGCTCCAAGACTCTGAAATGTCGGTAACGGTGAGGTTCAAAGTTTTTATCATTATTCTTCTTGCAAACTCGTACCTTTAACTTGAACTGCCGGCGGTGTATCTTCTTCAGGTTGAATGATATCGAGTTTGGCAGCCGCTGGCAGGCAGGGATCGATGGGTGCGAATGATTGCCTGTGAATCTCGCTAAAAACGTGATTGCGGATCACAAGGTAAGGTAGTTACAGAGTAGCCCTATGAGGTGAGGGCAACAGCCTCGGCTCATTCGACAGCTCCCCCGGATTCTCAACCTCTGTGATCTCTCCGCATTACGGTGAATGAATACCCAAGCGAGGTGTGTAGGGGTATATGGTGGGTGTGGATTAAAAGAGGAGCCATACCCCAGACTACGGAAGCGTACGTAAGGCTTGCAATATCTCCAAGTTGCTCGTAGCTTTCCCCGAGCTTCCTCATCACCGTCCACCCATCTATCATTCACACACCAACACACAAAGCAAAAAATAAAAAATAAAATAAAAAAATGGCCTCTTCGGGATCCCCAGTCTACGTCCTCGGCGTGGGAATGACCAAGTTCATCAAGCCCCGCGGCCAAGTAGATTACCCAGAAATGGGCCACGAAGCCGGTATCAAAGCCCTCGCGGATGCAGGCGTGAACTACGACGACGTAGACACGGGAATCGCTTGCTACGCCTACGGAGACTCCACGAGTGGGCAGCGGGTATTCTACCAATTCGGCATGACCGGTATACCAATCTACAACGTGAACAACAACTGCTCAACGGGGTCGACGGGGCTACACATGGCGCGCAAGTTCCTCGCGCACGGAGCCGGGGACGTGGCGCTGGTCGTGGGCTTTGAGAGGATGTTTCCCGGGAGCCTGCAGGCTTTTTTCTCGGACCGCACGAATCCGCTCGATAAGAGTTATATTATGATGGCGAATACCAGGGGTGTGGATACTAAGCGGCCGGGAGCGGCGCAGTTTTTCGGGAATGCCGGGAGGGAGTATATGGAGAGGTTTGGCGCTACGAAGGAGGACTTTGCGGAGATTGCTAGGGTGAATCATGAGCATTCTCGGAGGAACCCGTACTCGCAGTTTAGGGATGTATATACGCTTGAGCAGATTATGGAGAGTCCCGAGATTTGGGACCCGTTGACGAAGTTGCAGTGTTGTCCTACGAGCGACGGGGCTGCGGCAGCGGTGCTGGTTGGTGAGAAGTGGTTGCAGGGACATCCGGAATTGAGGGAGAGGGCGATACTTATTGCTGGGCAGGCTATGACTACGTACATTTCCCCCCAATGTGCCTCCTATATCCCGGGGTATATCTAGATGTTAACCTAAATAGTGACTCTCCCGATCTATACTCCAAGAGTGCCATCGATCTAATTGGCTTCGCAATGACTAAGTCTGCAGCAGAGCAAGCCCTCTTGGAAGCAAACGTTGCCCCCAGCGCAATCAAACTCGTAGAACTCCACGATTGCTTCTCCACGAATGAACTAATTACCCTCGACGCACTATCCCTCTGCCCGCCTGGCAAAGCCCATGAAATGGTCCGCAACGGCGATATAACATACGGAGGGCGGGTCGTTGTAAACCCCTCCGGCGGCCTGATCTCCAAAGGTCACCCTCTGGGTGCTACGGGGTTAGCTCAATGTGCAGAACTCGTCTGGCAGTTGCGTGGATGGGCTGGAGAACGCACTGTGGAGGGTGTGGGTGCGGCATTACAGCACAATCTAGGCCTTGGTGGGGCAGCAATAGTGACGGTGTATAAGAGGGCGGATGGGAACAAGAGTAGACGGTTGAGTGGTAAGGAATTGGAGGGGGTAGCAGGTATTGGAGGGAGAGGGTATAATCCCGCTGTTGAAGCGAGGGCAGCAACTCAGAGCGAGATTGAAGTTGGCAGGAGCAGGCGGGCTGCTAGCGACTGGATGGGTGGTGGGGGTGTTGGGGAGGCGAGATTATAGCGGGTGTTTGGGTTGGGATTATAGGGTGTTCCGTGTTTGAGGGGGTTTTGCTAGGCTTACGGATTTGTAGTTTAGTTTGTCCTGGGCGAGAAGTTACCGCTGTCATGAATATATGGTAGACCCGTAGGGGGTATGTGAGACGCAACACATCTTCGCGGACACCATACGGGTATCTTACCTGGCATAAGTAAAAAAGCTACTACACGATTATGTGCAATTCCGTATTTCTCTTAGCCATCTCGTGGGGGTGAATTCTGGGTGTCGATTCTCGGTGATAGAAGCCTTGGGATTGTCCTTCATGGCAGAAGCCACAATCCCACATACACAATATCGAAAATCCCACAAGTTACTGAGATAATACTAATCGCTTCTTTCTCTCTGCGGGTACTGCTGAGTCCCCACTAAGGGTCTAGGCTTGATACTGCGGTATCTTTTCAACATCTGTCTTGGCAGCGTCTTACAAATTAATTGATGACGCAATTTCAAGTCCAGGCTCAATTGAGGCCTTCACACAATTCCTACGGAGTAGATGTCATAGGGTGCGGTATGCATTGACCCGCAAATTTGGCCGAATATCGTCTAGACTAGCTGTTAGGTGAGTGCAATGGAATTCTAGCTGCCTCTGTAACCAGATTACTGTATGGTTTGTTTGCTTGCTCCCCCCCCTCCCCCACCTAGATAAAAATACCCCTCTTCTGCTCCACCAAGCAACCCACCCTTCCTCTTTCCTTCCTTTCTTCCCTCCGCTTTCCCTTTCCTAAACACGCTACATACTACATCAATACTCTACCGTTAAAACAACTTCACTTCGATCAAAATGGTTAAGGCTGGTGAGTGCACTTTGAGTTTGTTTGTCTGACACTTGCTATTTCGACTTGTTTGCTTTTCTCGGCATCAATTGTCAGAGCACTTTCATCCTTTGAGGATTTCATTTCATCTCTACTTGGCTTCCACCACTATTTCGTTTTAATAGGGTGGTATTTGCTAATTCAATATAGTCGCTGTCGTCCGCGGAGACTCTAACGTCACTGGAACCGTCACTTTCGAGCAGGAGAGCGAAAACTCTCCCACCACTATCACCTACAATATCACTGGCAATGACCCTAACGCCTTGCGTGGCATGCACATCCACCAGTTCGGTGACAACACCAACGGATGTACTTCTGCGGGTCCTCATTTTAATCCCTTCGGCAAGACCCATGGTGCTCCCACCGATGATGAGAGACACGTTGGAGATTTGGGCAACATCCAGACCGATGCTCAAGGCAATGCTGTGGGAAGCCTGAGCGATAATCTCGTCAAGTTGATTGGCCCCGAGAGCATTCTAGGAGTATGCTTGTCCTTTCTCTGAGGAGGAGCGTGAGTGAGGACGGAGAGAAGCTGACAGGTGTTTGCAGCGTACCATCGTCGTTCACGGTGGTACTGATGACCTCGGCAAGGGTGGTACCCCCGACTCCTTGATAACCGGAAATGCTGGTCCTCGCCCAGCTTGTGGCATGTCTCCCGCCCTTTTGCTTAATTTAGATTTGTCTATAGCTGTTAACTTGGATCCTTTAGGTGTTATCGGAATCTCTGCTTGAGCAGTTGGGAAAAAAGAAAAGAAAAAAAGCTACTTGAACAGGCTGGGGTTTGGTATCGGTTCAGCTGCCTTCGGGACTAGTTAAGGCTTTGGTTTTTAATGAAATATCTTTAACCTCATCAAAACCTAGGTTCTTTGAGTTGTGCTGCTATGATTGCCTCGTGAGGTTTATTGTGATTGCCCCCATGGCACGTAATGCTAGTGTGCCGCCATTATATCATCAGCGTGATTTGCGAGGATCGGATGGTGGATCTCCTGATAGCATCCTATGTGTCGTAGGTATGTTTAGTGGATATGGGGATGTGGGTTGCCGATTTAAACAGTAGTTCGTAAGCCTATCAGAGGGGCTGTTGACTTCACTGTGCACTATTATAACTAAAGGGCTGTTTTGCACACTGTGATTTGAGATGTCCATGGTGTTTGGCTCGAGTTTGGAGCTATGGTTTTTGTGGTGTATTATGGTGACAGAAGTCAAATGGGAGGTATACTTGTAGTATAGGAGGGGCCACAGTCGATATGCCTTACTTCTTTACTTATCCTCGTTGAGTTAACCCAAATCAATCATGGCGGGCCAAACACCTCCTAATTAATTAGATTATGAGATGAGATCTCATCGCAGGGTGCATGCATGATCACTCGAATCCCGAGTATCTTTATGGGCCAAGCTAGACAGCTCCCCCTACCGGGTTGCATATAGGTCAGGTGCGCGTGGGCAACCATCGTCGAAGGTAAAATTAGATACCCCACCAAAATTTGAGACATGCCATCCTATCATTATCACAGCTCAATAATAGCTAAGTTGTTATTTATGTGTCGATCTCGATTGATTTTTTTTATTCCAAGTTGTTTTTTAATAGTGTTCTGTGCATTTTCTGCCTCTCCTGTATGTGTGGACCCTCTCAGGGCTAGGGTAGCTTCCCCACGTTTCACAAAGGTGTGTCCTCAACGCATGACAAGGGGAAAAAGTTCCAAAGTGTCCTTACGAGCACAGCACGTATGTACCTGCGTGATCAGCCTCCCCAACCAAACCAAGGCGCCTCTCCTACCATTTTTTTTTTTCCCTAACACACTTCTCTCCTCTCCACTTTACATTCCCCTATTATACTATCAGGAATCAATCCGAATTGAAGCTCGGATTTATAAAGCTCCCTCATAGCAGATTTTCCGCAATTGGGTAAAATAATCATTGGATTCAAGCAGCTTGAAGGTTCCTCTCCTAGCTCTCCCTTTTTCTCTTTTTTCTCTCTCTCTTTTTCAATCGTCTCGCTGGAGGCTCTTTGTGATGCTTTACTAACTTACCTTAAGTTCCTCTGAGCCTAACTGAACCTTTTACACAATCATCCGGCTCCATCTTCGATCAACATGTCTGCCAATGCTAGGGTAAAGTCCGTCCTCTCGGGGGACACACTTATACTCCAGTCTATGAAATCTACTGGTTTGGAGAAAACTCTAGCTCTGGCTTATGTTTCTGCTCCGAGATTAAAGCGTGAGGGCGACGAGGTAAGCTGATAGAAGCACCTACTCTCCTCGAGTCAAGACCACGTTGCTAAATGGTGGTTGTATTAGCCCTTCGCTTTTCAATCTCGTGATTTTCTACGCAAGACCGCAGTTGGAAAGGAAGTCAAGTTCGAGGTTCTCTACACTATTCCCAGTACTAACAGAGAGTATGGATTGGTCCTATTACCTGACGGAGAGAGTCTACTTGAGAAGGCTGTCTCCGACGGATGGGTTAAGATCCGTGAGGATTCGGGAAAACGTGAAAACCAACCTGACAGCGAAGCTATGATTGAAAAGCTTAAGGCGTTGGAGAGTACTGCGAGGACCGAAGGTAAAGGTATCTGGGATACCTCTGACGATGGAGTGATTGAGTCCAAGAACGAATCTCCTCCTGCGAGCGAAGCTGTGGCTTTTCTTGAAAAGTACAAGGAACGAGCTATTGCAGGTGAGTTAATGTACTCGAGGGACTTTATATTTTGGTAGTACAATTGGGGGAGCTAACCCGGAGATCCTTCTTTTTTTTGTAGGTATCATTGAGAGAGTTATTGCCGGAGATAGGGTCGCTGTTAGACTCTTGCTCGGACCTAAGCTTCATCAGCAGCTCGTTGTTCTCATCGCTGGTGTGAAGACGCCTTTAACAAAGCGCACAGACTCATATGGGGGCGAGCAGCTAGCGGAAGAGTATGGGGAAGAAGCGAAGAGTTTTGTCGAGTCTCGTTTGCTGCAACGTTCCATTGATGTCACCCTACTCGGCTTGAGCCCGCAGTCTCAATTTATAGGAAACGTCATCCATCCGCAAGGTGGAAATATTGCTGAGGCTCTTCTCAAGCAAGGTCTTGGTAGATGCCTAGACTTTCATAGCACGATGATTGGGCCTCTTATGGCTAGGCTTAGAGCTGCGGAGAAGCACGCTAAAGAAAATAAGCTTCATTTGTGGAAGAGTTATGTCGTCAAGGCCCCGGCTAGCAGTGCCCGCGATGCTACTGTTACTAGGGTTATGAGTGCCGATACACTTTTCGTTCGAAATAAAGCTGGTCTTGAGAAGAAAATTAATCTTTCTAGCGTTCGACAGCCAAAGTAGGTACTCGTCCGAAAGTTTCAATAGTAGAAACTTTGCTAACCACCAGATAGACCTACAGATCCTAAGCAGGCACCTTTCCAGGCTGAGGCTAAGGAATTTCTGAGGAAGAAACTAATTAGCAAACATGTTGGTGTCACCATTGATGGAAAACGTGCCGCTACTGAAGGGTACGATGAGCGTGAAATGGCAACCGTCACCTTTAATAATAAGTATGCCTTCTCCCTGGCTAGATTTACAGTCTACTAACATTTGTTCTATTACTAGGAATGTTGCCCTCTTGCTTGTTGAAAACGGATGGGCAAGTGTTATTAGACATAGGAGGGAAGACGAGGATCGTTCGCCTATTTATGATGAACTTCTCGCGGCTGAAGAAGCGGCGCAGAAAGATCAGAAAGGAATGTACGCTCCCAAGCCGCCCGCATCTTCCAAGCTTGTCGAAGCTTCAGAAAACATCACAAAAGCAAAAGCCTACCTTTCGTTTCTCCAACGTCAGAAGCGTGTTCCCGCAGTGGTAGACTTTGTTTCCTCGGGATCTAGATTCAAGGTCATTATTCCCCGTGAGAATGTCCGTCTTACTCTCGTGCTGGGCGGTATTCGTGCGCCCAGAACTGCTCGCAATCCAACTGAGGAGTCGGAGCCCTTTGGTCCAGAAGCTCTAGAGTATGCTTCGAAACGGTGTATGCAGAGAGATGTTGAGATCGATGTAACTGATATTGATCGTGTTGGTGGATTCATTGGGACAATGTACGTCAACCGTGAGAACGTTGCCAAGGGGCTCGTGGAAGAGGGACTTGCAGCCGTTCACTATTATTCTGCTGAGAAGTCTGGAAACGCAAACGAACTCTTGGCTGCTGAGAAGAGGGCCAAGGAAGCAAGGAAGGGGCTTTGGCATAATTGGTCCCCCGAGGATGATGAAGAGAATAGCCATGATTCCCCGGCGAACGTTGGCACAACCGAGGGGGCCATTGAACCGAGGACCGATTATAGAGATATCATTATCACTAATATCGACGATCAAGGAAGGTTAAAGGTTCAGGTTGTGGGAACTGGTACATATATCGAGAAGCTTGAGGTTGAATACCACTGACTTTTTTACAGGGACTTCGGCACTTGAAGAAATGATGACTGCCTTTAAGAGCTTCCATCTTTTGCCCCAGAACAACAAGGGACTAGAAGGACCACCTCGGGTTGGTGAATTGGTCGCGGCAAAGTTTACAGATGATAACTCCTTCTATCGCGCTCGCGTCCGTCATGTCAATCGTGAGGCTAAGGAGGTCGAAGTGATGTACATTGATTACGGTAACTCTGAGAAGCTGCCATTTTCGAGACTTCGCCCTTTATCCCAGCCTCAGTTTCAGACTACCAAATTGATGCCACAAGCCATAGATGCATTGCTCTCTTTCATCCAATTTCCTACTGCCCTCCACTATGCCCAGGAGTCTGTCGATGCGCTTGGCCAAATGACCAGTGGGAAGCAATTGGTTGCCAACGTTGATTATATCGGCTCCGACGGAACGCTCTGTCTCACCTTGTATGATCCTAAGCAGAGCGATCGCTCAGAGAGTAGCATCAATGCAGAGTTGGTATCTGAGGGATTAGCCATGGTTGCCCTGAAACTGAGGCCCTTTGAGAGAGCATACCCGGCCAAGCTCAACACTCTCAAAGAGAGGGAAGCCTTGGCCAAGGAGGAGAGGAAAGGGATGTGGGAATATGGAGGTTTGTAAAACCTTACTATTGCATTACTGCCACGAGAGAAATCGTGAATACGCTAACACGCATATAGATATTACCGAGGATTAGGCTAGCTTTCAAACAATTTCACTTGTCCCTACTTTTTCCTACTTTCTGTTTGCATGGGTGGAAAATTTTTCGTTTCAAGGATTTTGAGTCACGCATGTCATTTCCAAGTTCCTTGAATGAGGGGTTGAAAAGGCGAAAGGTGTAATGTTTTTTCTTTTCCACTGTATATCTTAATCAATTAGGGGTTGACTGCGTGCTTTGTTTTTTTGTTACGCGTACTTGATTGCTAGCATTTTGAGATGACTTTCGGGGGAGAGTAGGGATCAACCGGCTCTGCTGTTTAGGAGGACTGGTCTTGGGTTTTCTTGCCCTGGAGCATACGGTGGCTTGGGTGTCATTGCTCGCTGCTTTTCCCTGACCGTAAGGGTGTTTTCATGGTGAACTCGGTCGTTGCAAATGGTTTGTATTTACAGTATTATCGATCTATCTGCCCTGTAGTTAGAATGTTGGAAGGAAGGGAGGGAGGTATACATGATATCGCAGATTTCTTTTTGCTAAAATCTAACTCGCACAAGATAGGTTTACTCCCACGTTCAACTAAAATGCTTACCCGCTGGGGAAACAAACGAGTGATATGTCATGTCATGACCGCTATAGGTGTCCAAGCTAGATACAACGCTAGTCTAGATGAGACTAAAATTGGACAAAAAAAAAAAAGATAAACTTCACTCTGCTCTACTCCCATTGTCGCCGAATAACCGGCCTGGCAGGATCCCAAGGTCCATGGATCTCACTGTCGAAAAGCGTTAGCACCCAAAAAACCAAGTGCAAAGAGAGAGAGATGGGAAAAACATACTTCTTGTATTTCTGCAACCCAATCAACCACCACCCACACCCCCCCATCCCACCCACAACGCCCAAAACCCACACAACCGCCCACCCCCATCCAACTACAGCGCCCAACCCCCCCGCAGCGCCGAGCACAAGCACGACCGTAAGGCAAACATGCAGTCCCCAGGAGACGTGCTTCAAGTATCGCCTAAACACCGGGAACAGTCCAAACACTTGAATACTGGTGAGTATGAGGGAGAAGACGTGCGCAGTGTTGGGCGGCAAGTCGCCTTCGGAGGGCAGGCGGGAGGCGAGGACGACGCTGGAGGTTATGGCGGCGTTGGTGGAGAGGGAGGCGGGGAACTTGACTTCTACGCCGGAGCCGTAGTCGAAGGAGAGGGTGTTTGCGAGGAAGAGCCAGGTGGCGATGGCCCAGATGGAGTCGTCGGTTATGCTGCCGGTTAGGGAACGGAGGATTGGGGAGAGGCCTAGGAGGGTGACTGTTTTTGTTTGTTAGTATCGTTTACGGAGGGGTGAATAATAATTGAAGGGGAGGGGAAAGAGGGAGGGAGCACAGTAGATTAAGAGGGTGGATTTCGCGGTTTTTAATCTCCGGGAGCGCTGTTCTCTGAGGATGTATGATTGTTCATCTTGAGATTTTCGGTCGGCTTCGGTGTCGGTGATGGCAGTGGTGGTAGTAGTAGCGGTGGTGGTAGTGGTGGTGGTGGTGGACGTGCTAGTGTTATCACCAGCGTCTATAGGGTCCGTTCTATGTTTCTTAACTGGTGAGTCGGGTGCTGATGCACCACCACTTCCACCAGCAGCCCCTCTCTCCTGCGATGGCGGCGGTGACGGGCATGGCGGGAAATAACTCCCTCCATCTCCGCTGCTGCCACCACCACCACTTTCCCCTCTCCTAGACATCTCCAACCCAAGTCCGACGCCGGGACTAACCCCCCCGCTCCCATTCACCCCACCACCACCACTCCCGGGCCCAGTCCCCCGCTTTCTATGCTCCCTGATTCCCCTGACTACCTTCTCTCTCTTCTCCCAACCCATGTCCCAAATTGCCCACCCAGCAACCGTCAGAGCAGTAGACACCAGCGCTACAGAAACTGGACTGACCCGCTCTTTGAACATTGCTATAAAGCTAGTCACGAATATGACGACACTGGAGAGGTGCTGGACAATTACCGTGGAGTCGGCTACCAGGCTGTAAAAGTCGTAGGGGTGCACGTTGATGTTGCGCTGGAGTTGGGAGAGAAAGGTGGGGTCTACCCAGTTGTCTGGGTAGTCTTGTTTTACCCATAGGAGCTTTCGCCAGGGTTTTCGTTTCTTAATGCGTGGGGCGGAGGAGGAGGAGGCGTTGGTGGTAGTGGTGTTGGTGGGCGGCCTTGGGGAGGGCGCTCGGGGTGGGCGGTGGTCAATTGGCAGGGGGTTCTCTTGTGCCCAGGCAGGATTGGTAATGTCAGTTGTGGGTGTTGTTAATCTGGGTGGAGACAAGCGGTGAGGGGTCGGCGCTGGCATGTGTAGAGGCATCTTTCGTGAAGATTGTAGTTACACTACTAGGTATTAGAGGTTCATGGCAGGTTGTGTGTGTATTGTATTCGTGGTTGGGACACTTTTCCATTGAACCGTGGGAAAAGGGGGTTGATCCACGGTCATCGTTTGGATGGATTGAGGCTCAAATGCAAAATCCGGGGATGACGACTTCTCGCATACGGGTGGAGGAGGCCAAGCTTTATATATGACAAATCAAACCGGCAAACGATCATCCAGTTCTTCACATCATCGGTGAAATATTTTTTTTATTGGCTTATTTTTTGGCTTCAAAAAAAAAAAAAATTTCAGAACGGAAACCAAAACGCGAACCCCACGAACAAGTAGGGCAGGCTGGGGAACTCGTGTGAAAGGTAAACTAATAGGCAAGATGAAGAACTCCCAGGAAAAGCTAAGGCTCACACAGATTTAACCCACACACCCGTTCACTTGATCCTTTTTTATATTACTTTTTTATATCTGGTTTAAGCTTTTTCAAGCTTCGCCTCAAGGATGCCCTTCAAAGTAACAGCGTCGGCTGATTACAGTCAGCGATAGCCTCAATTATGCTTAAATCAGAGATTAGTAGGCTCACCAGTAAACTTTCTAATACCATCGCTCAGCTTCTCAGTGGCCATTTGGTCCTCGTTCAAGTAGAATCTGAACTCGGGCTCGTTGTCAATGTAGCTCTTCTTGGGGATATCCAGGGTAGCGGCATCCTCGGAAGAAAGTTTCTTCGGGACGGCAGCTTGGCTGCCGTACAACTCCTCCAAAAGATTGGGAGAGATCGTAAGGTAGTCGCAACCGGCAAGCTCGGTAATCTCACCAGTGTTACGGAAGGAGGCACCCATAACTTCCTAGACTTAGCCTAAAATACCCAGAAGCACTTCTAGGAAAGTAGACAAACCAATGGTCTTGTATCCATGTTTCTTATAGTAGTTGAAGATATGCTGGACGGACTTAACACCAGGGTCCTCATGGGCAGCATAAGTTTTTCCACTGGAGGCCTTATACCAATCCAAGATTCTGCCAACAAAAGGCGAAATCAAGAACGCACCCGCCTCGGCGGCAGCAATAGCCTGAACCTCAGAGAACAAAAGAGTCAAATTGCAGTGGATTCCATGTTTGCTCTCTAACTCCCTGGCAGCTTGGATGCCCTCCCAAGTGGAGGCAACCTTGATGAGGACACGGTCTTTGCTGATACCAATGCTCTTGTACAGGTCGATAATGTGGAGAGCCTTATTGATAGAGGCCTGCTTGTCGAAAGAGAAGCGGGCATCGACTTCAGTAGACACCTTGCCGGGAACGATTTCAAGAATTTTTTTTCCAAATTCGACCAGGAGGCGGTCGAAAGTGGCATCAACTTGAGAATCAAGGTCTCCGCCGTGTGACTTCCCGTACTTGACAGCCTCATCGATAAGCCCGGCGTACTCGGGCTTCTTGGAGGCGGCGAGGATCAAAGACGGATTTGTAGTGGCCTGCATAGGGTTCAACAAGCGCTACCTTGACAAACCAATTGGAACAAACTTACATCTTGAGGCTTGTACTTGCCAATCGTAGCAAAGTCACCTTCAATTCCATTAGCAAACAAACGCAAACGACAAATATTGCTGAAACATCAAACAATACCAGAGTCGCAAACGACAGTCTATAACACCCGACAGTTAGCAAACGATTCAGGGGAAAGAGGAAAATGACGTACAGTGCCAGAGGCCTTCAACTGATCAAGGGAGGTAGTCATAATTGTCGTAATTGCTTAGGCTTCAAGGACAAGATTAGCAAATTTATTGTACAAACCAAAAGAGGAAATGAGATCAATGGTAACCAACAATGCGAGAACGAAGGTAGAAGTATCGTGCGTTTGGGTATTAGAGAAGTGGAGGTGTGGTGATGGTGGGGGTGGTGAAGAGGAGGGGAAGGGAGAGAAGGTGGATAGAAGAGAAGAAGTAAGAACCACGAAGGGGAGCCGGTGGGGTGGTATACAAATCAAAGGGGAGGCGTGATTGTGGCGGGGCAAGCCCAACTCGATGAGGGGTTAATTGTCCTCCAAAATTTACAGTAACGATGATGCTCGTAATCCTACATGTGGAGTAGTTCAACAATCGGTGGCGAACCTCGTCCGTTCCCTCGAGAAGTATCGCTGTCGCTGAGGAAGATCCCCGCAATAACAAAAGATAGCACTAATGCCAAGTGCCATAGCAGTAAATCTATTGAGACGGAGAAAACCTCCAATTATCCATATTACACGATAGAAAGGTAAGCAATTGTCAATTACAGGTTGTAATGGGAAAAATTAAGGAAAACATAGGGTAGGTTAGGTTTACAAACATGGTTGCCATGCCGCTGTTCATCCCACTCCTTCCCTTTCATTTTTACCCCTCCTCCTCCTCGGACTTGTGGTAAGCTTACCAAAGTTATCATACTTATGTGCCATTTACCCGAAAAGCCTTGTATAATACTAGTACTAGAAGAATTGGGACCTAAGAAGAGAGGTGCGGTTAGATCAACCTTTTCTTACATTTCCGGCCGCAAGGACACTCCCGGGTCGTCTACTTGGGCAGGAAACCGGGGTGAGTTTGAGTACGATACTCGTACAACCTCGGGCAATAGCTGTAGGACTAGGACGTGAGACATGTTGCACGAGGTCCCACACTTGTGGGGCCTTAGGAACCTGAGGCACCCCCACAGTACAAATATGTAATCACACGTAAGCAGAGCCGGGAGCTGTTCTGGTCGCTGCGAATTCAATTACAAAGAACTGGCCAGAAGCCAAGTCCCAAGCTAATCTACTCGAGTACTAACCCCACCGTAAAACCCGTTAAATCCACCAACACACCCCACCGCGAGTCGAAACACACCGCGGTGCGAAACGACCGGTTACCGGTACTGTACGAGTACACCAGCAGAGAGCATAAACCGGTTTCCTGAATACCTCAACTGACTAGTGCCACACCGTGAGGTAGCCTTCATCATGTAGAAATCTGTTTAAATTAAAGATATTAGGTAGAAGGGACCATTTTTTATAAACATTCTACTGCCCCAAAATGTCTATAACCGACCACTTTGTAACAGAACGACGTATCGAACCCGCACTCAGCACCATAAATCAGGCCCGAAAGGACAGGAGTTACATTCCCACCCGCCAAGAGCTTGAGGAAGGACCAGGGGGGAGCATAGGAGCATCGTATTGGTATCGGGGCTGAGGATGATGGGAATACCTGTTAATAATAATGGGCATTGAGCGATTCTCTTAGAAGGGGTATTCAAAGTTAAAAATGTGGAAAAAACTTAGCTTACTTTGCCGTTTCATGTAATCTTGGCGCACCCAGAAACAGTCAACTTACCATTACTTTACCTTACCATACCATACTTTTTTTTCCAGTAGATACGGAGGTCCAGAGGTCCGTATCTACCACAGAATTCTGTTGAACTGAATGATACTGGGGAAATGATACATGAAGCATAAAGAAAATTTTAAAAAAAAAATTATAAAAAGTTCTAAAATATTATAGAACACTTTAAAAACAATTATCCACACACTCTCTAGCAAAAATCTCTTATTCTCAGATTTTTGTTAACAAAGACCAAGTTTTTGTGATACTAGTACAATCTGTTTTAACCTCTACACTTTACCTTTGATTGCTCTTGGGCATTCAAAGATGCTACTCAAAATGTATGGATACTATTGGCTAACACCATAAAGTAACCTAATGCAACTTCCCGTGTTTACTTGTTACTGAAAAATCATCTT
>Ga0307507_10002624_pt1 | contig 37134 bp, 30 predicted proteins | sample 7_EM_MG_FD_207223 | JGI IMG/M metagenome (GOLD analysis project Ga0307507, IMG submission 207223) | Populus trichocarpa ectomycorrhiza microbial communities from riparian zone in the Pacific Northwest, United States - 7_EM | ecosystem: Host-associated > Plants > Roots > Unclassified | place...
CTCCCTGTGCTCACGGACTCGACACCCACGAGCTACACGGCAGGCCCTGTCTCTATGCGCCGATCATGTGCGAACCACCCCAAAGCGTGGCCCACCCGACGCCATGTTCGGAAAGACAACAGGCACTAAGAGATCTGCCACGAGAGCCACCACACCCTCCCCGAACTGGGCGACTGGGATTCGGGCAAGTCGGCCTATGTAGGACGCCGCATCGATCCGGCCTTGCGGTGAAGTGCTGACGATCGGTTGAGCTTTTGAAATCCGCGCGGCGAACGCTGACACGTAATCGGCGAGTGTCTCCGGCTTGTCTAAGGAGCATTCCGCCACTACCGCCGACGTGACTGGGCTGGACAGGTCTAGAGGCGGCGGGGCGATGATGAGGGTCGGAACCCCACGACCGGCGGCTTGGCCAGCGCGGATCATGACGTCCAAGTTGGTGAAGCCACCAGGACTCGGATCTGTCCGGGCTGTAATGTCCGGATCCAGAACGCAGATGACCAGGTCAGGCTGGGGATCGAACATCATTCTGTCGCCAGCGTCGTTGCCAAGCACCCAGGCGTCAGTGATACCGGCGCCGCGGAAGGTCTCGAACAAGGGCTTCAGGTTCAAGCCGGCTGCCGTCACCACGGTTGCGTGCATGACCGCAGATTACCGGCTGAGCTGGTTGGCTTTGAGCGGTTCTCGTGACTGTGGGTGGCGAGCCAGAACTGTCGCGTTCCGATCGATCTCCGTTAAGTCCACTTGTGGCGCAGTCGTTACGTCCGTACACTTGTCCGTACAGGTGCCATTGGCGGTAACGCGTTCCGATGCCCCGGATCGCGCCTGAGAGGAGACCCAACCATGCCCCGAACTGCCCGATTCGAATTTCGCGTAGACCCCGACAGCAAGACCGAGATCGAGAAGGCGGCGGCCGTCGCCGGCGAGAGCGCGAGTGACTTCGCTCGCCGCGCTGCAGTCGAACGTGCCCAGGCCATCCTGCGTCAACAGCACGTCACGGTCGTCCCTCCCGACTACTTCGACACACTGATGACCGAACTCGACACACCGGCACAGAGCAACGAGCGGATCCGCGCGGCTGTCCGACGCCTCGATGAGGTCGTCAAGAGGAGCTAGCAATGCTGTACCAGGCCGAGGCGCTACGCCAAGACCACGACCTGCGCTCATTCGACTGCGGGAAGCCCGAGCTCGACTTGTGGCTGCGAGCCAGTGCTTTGGAAGCCGCCGCGAAGAATACTTGCAGGACATTCGTGTGGCACGACGACGGCGTCGTGGTGGCCTACTACGGCCTCGCCGCGCACGTGATCGAGCGCGAGCAACTGTCGAAGGGCCAGGGGCACGGCAGTCCGCAGCAGATTCCCGCTGTGCTAGTCGCGCGCCTGGCCCTCGACAAGACATTGCATGGCCAGGGCCTCGGTTCTGCCCTGCTCGCCGATTCCCTCGTGCGAATCGCGGCGACGGCGGGAAACGTCGGGATGCGGTTCGTTGTAGTCGACGCGGTCGACGAACACGCGGCGGCCTACTACCGGGCACACGGCTTCACCGACACGCCTGTCCCGCACCGCTTGGTGCGAAAGATGAGCTCGGTTCTCGCGGACGTCACAAACGCCTAGGGTTGCTCGTCACCACAGAAAGAGTTATCCGTGCAGGGCGAAAGGCGTCCCACGCGGGGTTCATCCGTCGGCCTGGTGTGGGTGGTCGTGTGGGCCGGGCCGCCCGTGGGCCGTGCGTCGCCGACCGAGAGCGGCCAACGATGACAGTCAAGGATGGCTCCTGGCGCAGGTAGGGCGACCGGGGGAGTGCCCGGCCTTGGCCTCTATGCAGCACGCACCGGCCCCAGAAGATCTATCAATGCCATTGAGGTAGTTGGCGCAGCGCCATCACGGACCCGTCCGGATCGACACTTACGGGCCGTCCCAACCGTGATCTGCGGTTCCGTGACCTTCTGCCCAGGCCGCGAAGACGTCGTGCGTTTGCTGGCGGTAGGAGGCGACGTCACCGTTCTTGAGGCGGTCGAATAGGGGTTCGGCCAGGCCAGAGAAGGCTTCCAGGCGTACTCCGCCAAGGCGGAACACCTGGTCGGTGCCGACGAATGGTATGCCACGGATTTCGTTGGTCACGTCGCGCACGGATCCGGTACCTGCGAAGACGTACTCCGTGAAGCGTCTCGCTCCGTGGCGCTTCGTCAGGAACGGTGCGGTACCTTCACGGTCGCCGCAAACGCCATGAGGCCAGCTGCGGTCGTCCGGGCGAGGACGCTGCGGAACCACGTGTAGCGCTCGGGGCTTATGCGAAATCCGCTGATCGTGTGGTGGTGGGTACGGCCTTCTTCATCCTCCACAGAAACGTGAAGTGCGGCACGATGTTCAGTTCGTCGACCGGGGTGTTCAAAGGTTCTGTCTGGCTGTCGCCCTGCACGTCCAGCGTGCCGTCGCCGTCAGGATCGAGCATGTGCGGGTGATGCCGGTTTTTGCTCTGAGTTCGGTGGCGATGGCGAGGCTCGGCAAGGCTCCGCGTCCCGCGAGATGTACTGCATCGACTTGGGAGGATGCCTTGGCCAACTGTTGGCGGGCGTATCGCACGTCCCAGTGTGTGCCCTTGCACTCCAGCGCGATGACTTTGGACGGCCCCCATGGCGGGCGCGCCTCGATGAAGTAGTCCGGGCGCAGCTTCACATCCTCCCGGCTCACCAGATCGCGCCCGCCGAGCGCCCAGCCGGCCTGGAGCGCGATGTCGGCGTCGATCACGGTGAACGTGTGGTCCGGCCGGCGAAGAGCCAGAATGCGGGTCGCGGCTGCCAGCGCAAACCCGATGCCGAGTGCCTCCGACTGCACCGTCCTGTGGTGATACACCGGCCGGAGCCCTTCGGCGGAGAGCGCCATGGCTCCCTGTCCACCCTCATGTCCGAGGACTTCACGGATTTACTTGCCGATCCGGTTCGCTCTCCAGGGGCTCCGAGCGGGGCGGATCAGCGTTCCGGCGCCTCACCGCGCTAGCCCTCGCAACGATCGCGGCCGCGATGATTGCACCTCCGGCACCAATCAACGAGTTAACAATACTGATCATCCGTTACGCCAGCCTCCCCAAGCACCGCAGGACACCTCCCGGCGGAAGCCTTCACTGAGCTCTACTGTCGGCGATGTGAGTATCGTTTCCCGTTTCCCATACGTCAAGACTGGGAAACGGCGGCGTGGTGAGGCATACTGCGTTGAGTGGAGGTGGCCATGACGGAGCAGATGCCAGCAGATCAGCCGTTCGGTGTCGAACTTCGTCGCCGACGTTCCGCAGCGGGCCTGTCTCTGCAAAACCTTGCGCTAAGTTCTCACTACAGCAAGGGCCACATCAGCAAGGTCGAGGCCGGTCTCAAGCCTCCAAGCCCTGACTTTGCACGCAGGGTGGACGCTGTCCTAGGGGCAAACGGCCAACTCTTGGCCATGGCTCTGAAGCTTGCGGAGACACGCCGCGCGAGCGGCGCGCAGCAACATAGCCTTGATGTGACTTGGCCGCTCGCGATAGGCCACCTTGACGTAGGAAAGGATCTCCTTACTGGTGTGGGCAATGAGCGTGCGGCCCTGGCTCACATCATCTCCCGCGCGCCCACACCCGGCATCGACCAAGATGCACTGCTCGATACCTTTCGGGCTATTTTGCAGAATATGCGCGAACTGGGCCAGGTTCTTGACCCGTGGAGCATGATGCCAATGCTCACGTCGCAAACTGTCGTTCTGCGCGAACTAGCGTCGCGCGTAAATCCTTCGGCAACACGCGAGGCTATGTGCTTAGCTGCACGGTTCGCCGAATACACGGGCTGGATGGCGCAGGAGACCGGGGATAATCTCTCGGCGCGGCGGTGGACAGATCTCGCTGTACAACTCGCTCGTGAAGCGGGCGATCAAGATCTGGTTGCATATGCATATGTGCGATATGCGAACATGGCGCTATACCAGCAGGATGCGTTTGGAGTGATCTCGCTTGCCCGCCAGGTGCAGGAGATGGATTGCAGCAACCGGGTCAGAGGACTCGCAACGCTACGTGAAGCGCAAGGGCATGCGCTTGCAGGTGATGAACCATCTTTCCGCCGTTGTATTCAGCTGTCTGCGGATCTATTCTCTCGTGCTGGCGGGGGAGACTCGGAAGTTCTCATTTTGGGCTCCACCAAGATTCCAGACGCAGTTGCCTTGGCGGAGGGATGGTCGCTGTATGATCTGGGACAAAGCGCTATGGCAATAGAGATACTGTCAAGCTTGCTAGAAAGGGTCCCGAAAGGTGCAAAGCGGGCCTGGGCGCGTGTTGGAGCACGTCTTGCTCTCGCTCTTGCTAGTATCCGTGAGATCGAGCGTTGTTGCGAACTCCTATATCCCATCTTGAATCTTGCTCCAGCAGTTCAATCAGCCACTATTCGCTCAGATCTGCGTGATCTGGCTAGAGTGTTAAATCGCTGGAGATTGGACCCGGAGGTCCAGCGAGTCATGCCAATGCTATCATCGGCGCTTGCAACCAGAGAGTTAGAGGCGCCGATGTTGATGCACCACGAGTCTTGGATGTAGGAGTATGGCGAGGATTTTTCTGTGTTATCGGTCCGGTGACGACGCCTACGCCGCCGCGTTGCTAGACGAGAAGCTCTCAAATGTATTCGGGGTAGATGATATCTTCCGCGCCAGTCGCTCAATCAGGCCTGGTGAGAGCTATACGAGCGTAATCATGCAGGCACTCAAACAGTGTGAGACCATGCTCGTCATTATTGGACCCCGGTGGGTCGACAGTATCGGAACGGTGGAGGGCCTGCCAGCACCAGCAGACCAAGACTGGGTAAGGATAGAGATCTCGACGGCACTGGAGAATCAAGCAAATGTAATCCCTTTGCTCCTTAGCCGCACTTCACGCCTAGACCCACGTCGACTGCCATCAGATATTGCAGATCTCGCGTATCGGCAGTACCTCACTTTTGATCACCGGAACGTAGACAGAGACTTTAACCAGATTTTCGCCGCTCTGGGGAATTATCAGCTGCAGCCCGAGGCTGTGAAACCACCCGGGTGAGGCAGGGGATTCATAATCCTCCGCTCGAAGGCTGCGCCTTTCGCGCCGCGGTCCCCGCGTGGGTCTGTGAGCGCACTAGGCGCCTCTGTCCGTGTACGTCGGCACACCGGTACGGGATGCTTGTCAGCGACGTTTGCCCAGCGTAGGTAGCCCGCCAGAGACCGTCCAGACGCTACCTGACTTTTTGTCGACAGGCTTCTGGCGCTTTCCCTGGGTTCGCGTGCTCTGCTGCTTACGCTTCCGCGGCGGCAATAGTTGGAGCCGTGAAGGGTCGAGATTGACGCGTGCACCGGCCATGGAGCAGATCATGTGGTCAGGGGCTCTGTGGCTATGGACTCTGCGGGTCGTCAGAGTCACAGCGGTGGCAACGCCGCAGTGCATACATGTGTGCTTGGCGTCGAGCACGACACCCGACGTCCAGCATGGCCCGGACTTTCCGGCGGGCGCTTCGTGTTCGGCTACCTTGCCATCTCCCAAGTTCACGCTTGTCGCGGCGCCGCACTCAGTGCACGTGAACGGGACTCGATTAGTGGCTGCCATGTCGCCCTCCCCGAGCTAGTATGCGCCGGCGTCAGGGTGCGCCGTCGCGTAACGACCGAAGAGGCGCCCGCCCGGTCACGCGCGGCGAGAACGTGGTGCCAGGATTGGTGCCGAGACACATCGGAACGGGCGGGACGCAGCGACACGCCGAGCCGCCTGATCGGGCCAAAAGTGCCCGCGATCAGGGCATGATGGACGCAGCGGGATCGGTGACACGGGGGTCGTGATCCTCATAACCCAGAGGTAGGCCGTACGGCCGAGTAGCGCTTATGCGCGTCCGCTACCTAAGAGGGTTGCGAATGCGTCATGCTGAAGCCGTGACCGTTGCCAATCTAGTTCTGCAGTTTGTCCGTGTGCTTGTATGGCCAGTTGTCGTGGGTCTGTGCGTGGTGCTCTTCAAGGGCAAAGTCCGCGACTTGCTGGATCGCCTTACGTCGTTTGCCGGGGCAGGATTCAATGCCAAGTTCGAACGCGACGCACGTGACGCGCTCGCTACGGCGCAGTCCGCGCTCGAACAGCAGGAAGCCTCTAGCGGGAGCGAAGAAGCCACCGATACGCCTCAACCAGCTGAGAGCAAAGATGAGGATGAGTCGGTCGTTGATACGTTACGTGTCGTCGCTAGCCGAAGCCCAAACGCTGCCGTACTGGGTGCATGGAGGCTCATTGAACTGAAGATGTCTGAGGCCGCCGAGCTTGTGTCAGAGGCGAATCCACCCAGGATTTCGCTCTCGCCAGGGCAGCTCGTCGCAGCGTTAAGAAACGCTGGATTCGCGCCGCTAGCAGTGGAAAGCATCGATGACCTCCGCCGTCTCCGCAACGACGCGGCACACGCGAGTAAAGAGGTAACCGCTCAAACGGCTGACGATTTCGTGACATCGGCCCTGCTGGTGATCCGTCTGCTGGATAGATTCATCGATGATCACAGGCAAGCATCGACCACAGCATGACAAAGAGCCCGGTGATGCTTCGTCAGGAGGGCGACGCGGCCCAGTGCGGTCCGGTGGGGGAGGGACGCTACGGGCGCCCTACGGTGAATGCGCGGTGACGGTGGCAATTGAGAGCACGGCCCTGCGAGTCCGTAGCAGGTCAGCACGGTGATCCGTAGAGGTGAGGCAGAGGACTCATAATCCTTGGGTCGTGGGTTCGAGTCCCACCCGCCCTACCGAGGTTGGACATCCAACCAGGCGGTTGATCTGCGGATATGCCCTATTCCCTCACGTGTGGTGTAGACCATGTGACGGTCCGTCAGGCCGGTGTGAGAGGGAAATGAGAGGGAGCCGGGATGATCTTGCTCCCGGTTTTGTAACGAAGTCGCCCGTGGGAAAAGCGGGGTCGAATCCGTTGGTCGGCCCTCTCCGGCGTTTTCGATCATGTTTCGCGGGGTGTGGGGGCTCCGTGATCCCGTGTCGCCCGGTGCGTGGGCGTGGCGGGCGCGCGGTTCGCTGTGGGCGGCGGGGCCGCGTGGCGGCGTTCGTGGGGCCGGGCGGCGGGCGTTTTGGGCGGGGCTTCGGCCCGCTGTGCGTGGTGTGGCGGCGGTGCGGGATCGGTTTGGGCAAGAGGGCGCGCTCCGCCCGATTGTGATCGGGTGGGGCGCGCTGGGTGTGGTGTTCGGGTTCTGGGTTATGCGGCGCGTGGTGTGCCGGGGGTGTCGCCGGGTGTTGTCTTGTCCCGGTGGGTGAGGAATGCGGCGAGGGTGTCGGCGGCGGTGCGCCGGGCTTCGTCGGCGACCGACATGTAGGTGTCGCGGGTGAAGGAACTGGTGGTGTGCCCGAGCAGGTCCTGGACCAGTTTGACGTCGATTCCTGCGGTCAGGGCGTGGGTCGCGGTGCCGTGGCGCAGGTCGTGCAGGCGGATCGGGGGCAGGTCGTGCTGGCGTACGAGCTTGTAGAACTCGTAGGTCAGCTGCGCGGGGTGTAGCGGGCGTCCGTCGGGGTGGGTGAACACCAGGTTGGTGTCGGGCCACGCTTCGCCCATCGTCGTGCGGTCGCGTTCCTGCTTGGCGCGGTGGGCACGCAGCAGTTCGACCATGGGCGCGGCAAGGGCGATGGTGCGGTAGGAGTCCTCCGATTTGGGTGCGGTCAGCTTGGTCTTCCAGCCGATCTGGGCGAGTTGGCAGGTCACGGTGAGCTCCCCGGTGTCCAGGTCGGTGTCGTGCCAGTGCAGGCCTGCGGTTTCTCCGCGGCGCATGCCGGTGAACGCCATCAGGTGGTAGGCCACTGCGAAGGGGTGGCCGTGGGTGGCGTGCAGGAAGTCGATGGTCTGCTCGATGGTCCAGATCATCACCGGGCTGGGCTTCTGGCCGGTCTTGCGCCAGACGGTGATGCGCGGCTGGGTCCACACCAGGCCGCGGGGGCGGCGGCCGCCGGAGAGGCGGATGAGTTTGGCGGGGTTGACCGGGACCAGCATCTGCGCGACTGCGTCGGACAGGGCGGAGGACAGGGTGGCCCGGATGCGTTTGATCGTGGACGGTCCGGTGATGCGCTGCGGCACTCCGAGGGCTGCGATACGAGCCCTGATGCGACGGGTGTGGTCGGTGTCGCCCTGTTCGAGGGCTTGGCCGAGTTCGACCTTGAGCGCGGAGCGGCGCAGGTTATCGGCCTCGATCTTCGCGTTCTGCGTCTCGATCGCGTTGACCAGGCCGCGGACGTGTGAGACGCGCAGCTTGTCCAGGCGGATGGTGCCGAGGTGGGGGATGAGGTGGACCCTGATGTGCATCTCGTAGGACATCAGGGTGCCACCGGCCAGGTCGGCCTTGGTGGTCAGCCACTCGGTGAGGTACTGGCCGACGGTGAGCGGATTGTCCACCGCCTGTCCGAGGGTGAGCTTCTTGCGGATCTCGTCCGCGTCCGGCAGTGGGGCCTTGTTCGCGAGGCGTTCGCGGATGAGGGCGGCGATGGCGCGGCGCTGCTGGTCGGGTTCCTCGGCGATATCCGCGAGCCGGAGCAGGTCGATGACGGTCGTGAGCGCGGTGCGGGTGTCGGTTTCGGTGGGGTAGTTGCAGCGTAGGTGTTCGCGCGGTCCGCCGTCGGTGGTGGGGACTTCGAGTTGGAAGCGCCAGGTGCCGTGCTCGCGGGCCCAGCGTCCGTCGCGGGTGCGCAGTTTCGGGCAGGCCTGGCCGAGCTGGCGGCGGGTGGTGGTGGCGTCGGGTCGGGTGAGGGTTTCGGTGCAGCCGCACCGTTTGAACACGGTGCCGCTCGGGGTGGTGGCCATGGGGATCGTTCCGTTCGTTGTGCGGGGCTCTCCGGTGCCGGGTCCGCGGGAATCCGTGGGCCCGGCGGTGGACATGCACGCTCTGGGGCGGGGCGGGTGGCAAGCGGTTCGCGGGAGGTTCTTCACCGGCGGGGTGAAGAACCTCCCGCGATCCGGGGTGCGATCCGGCTATGCCGCGTCGCGGGCGGCGGGGTGGATGCCGAGTAGGTCGAGCAGGGGCGCGGTGGGGATCTTGTAGCTGGCGCCGATGCGCAGGACGGGGACGGGGAAGCGGTCGTGGCGGGCGAGCTGGTAGGCGGTGGTGCGTCCGATGCCCAGCAGTCGGGCGGCGGTCATCAGGTCCAGGATCGGGGGCAGCTCGCCCGGGTCGGGGAGCGGTGCGGTGGTGGCCATGAGGTCTCTCCGATGTGCAGGGTGCGGTGCCGGCGGCCCGAGAATCCGGGCCTTCGCGGTATTTCCTTACATATATAAAAAGATTGATCATGGCCGAATGTAACAAGATCACGAGAAAGTGTGGTCCAGGTCACACAAGTCGGCTGGCTGCTGTAACAGCCCCGCGGTGTGACCTTGCGAACTCGACGGCGCGATCCGGATCAGTCGCGGTACACGCCCTCTCGCGGTACTCCCGCCCGGCGGTCGGCAGAACTTGTCGACCGCCGCTGGCTCGCGACCGGTCAGGGACGCGGCCGAGCGGCGATGAGATTCCTCGGCCCGGTCGGGAAGCCGGAATCGCGTGCTGACCTGTTGGCGCATGTGCGCTGCGTGCGTGCACAGGGTGGTGGCCCGTCGCTGCGGGCTGGAGGAGCGGGGCCTGTACGGCGGAGCGGTCTGCCTGTGAGATCTCCGAGACTTCGTCGACGAATCTGGTGGCCGCGGCGCGGGCGCGGTCAGCAGTTCGGCGTCGTGGACGCTGAGCGTGTCAGCGACGAAACAGGTCACTTCCCCGGGTGCGTCCGCGAGCACCGCATGAGGTCAGGTGACGGTTGTTGGTCAGTGCCAGTACCAAATTCTGACGCCGCCGTGGTGGGAGCAGGTGCCCTGGTCGTGCAGGGAGTAGGAGGTGGTTCCGTCGCGGCACAGTGCGTGCGGGGGAGCGCCTGACGTGCTGGGCGGGGGAGCGGCTGGCGTGATGTCGCGCAGCGCGGCGTGGGTGATCGTGCCGTGCTCCACGGTGTAGGAGCCGGCGTATTGATGGGTGGTGCCGTCGGTGTGCTCGGCGATCAAGTCTACGGAGACGGTGTCGCCGGTGGTGCTGGTAACAGTCAGCTGGTCGCTGAGTGTGTCGGAGAAGCCTGCGGCGAAGGCGTCGTACGATTCGCCGAGGTTGTCGCCTCCCAGGTTCCAGGCGGTTTGGTAGTCGCTGGTGTTGATCGCGGCGTAGAACGCTTCGACGGTGGCGGCGGGATCGAGTGCGGCGGCGGTGGAGGCCGGAGTGGTCGGGCTCTGCGGTGGCGTGCTGGTGGGTGGTGTGGCGGCTTGCGCGGGCGCGGGTGTTGCGGAGTTCCCCGGTACCGGGGCGGACGGGCTGGTCGTGGTGCTCGTCGCGGTGCACCCGACCGCCGCCAGCAGGGTGAGCGTGAGAGCGACAGGCAGCGCGGCGCGCACGCACATCACCTCCGAGCCATGGCGAGAGTGATCGTCCTGCGCCTTCCAGCGTGCGCCGCGTGGATCGTTCCTGCATGTCGAGAACCTGGCTCTGGCACCTAGCTCGATATGCGATGCACCCTGGCTTGGTCGGCGCCCTTCAAGAAGCCCGGGGTGGGCCAAGCAGAAGTCCGCTGCCTCACTGCGTCTGGCGTGCGCCCGGATACTCGCTGGCCTGGGGCGGTGGTGATGCGATGGAATCGCGCAGTGCGCATCACGGGGAGTATCCACCTGGCCCGGCTGGGACCGACCACCTACCGGGTGATCCGTCCTGCCGTGCCGATCGGTCGGGTCACGGTGCGTGACAACCAGGACTGGTGGTTCGCGGCGGCCGATCGGGCCGGAGCGATGCTGGTGGCCGGGTTGATCGAGATCGCGGCGCGCTCGCCGCGCTCCCTGGTGCACGTCCCGCTGCGTGGAGGCAGCGTAACGCCGGTCGGGTGGGGGTGGTTGGGCGAGTTGGCGGCGGTGGATCTGTTGCTGGCGCAGCCCGCGTTGCAGTTCCCGGCGCACCGGTGGCCCGAGGTGCGCCGTCGTCTGGATCCGGGGAGGCGGCACAGCTTCGATATTCCGGGGCGCACGCTGGAGCAGGTCTGTGACGAGCGGCCGGGCTGCTGGCGCCGCACGCCGCCCGCCGAGACTGCATTGGCCCGTGAGCATGCCGGGGCGCTGCTGGTCACGGCCACCCCGCCGGCGTTACGGGCGTTGGCGGACTGTTTCGCGCACCTGGCGGCCTGCGGTCCGGGCAGCGTCGGGCGGGGCGCGCCGTACTTCCGGGAGAAGATCCACCCGCTCGACGGGCTGATGCGCCGCGACGAGCGCGGCTGGTTCCTCGTGTACTGCGACACCTGGAGTTAAAGCGGCAGGCAGGAGGGATTCGGGCCCGGCGGTGAGGTGTCCGGCAGCGGGCCCGCGCGCCGACCGCGCGGCGCTCTGCGCGCGGAGTATCAGATTCCCTCGGCGCAGTGTCGTGCATAGGGTGTCGGCGTGCAGCGTGGTGAGCGGGTGGTCGGGGCGGTGGTGGGGTGCGCGGTCGGTGACGCGTTGGGCGCGCCGTTCGAGTTCTCCCTGCCCGGGGTGTTCTCCGGCAGGTTCCCCGAACCCGGCGGGGGCGGGGAGATGTGTGGTGGGGGTGGCTGGGATCCGGGGGAGGCGACGGATGACACACAGATGGCGCTGATGGTCGCGCTCTCGCTGCTGGAGCGCGGCGGGCTGGATCCGGCCGATGCGTTCGCCCGTTTCCAGGTATGGGCGCGGGCGGAGCCGAAGGACATCGGGTTGCAGACCGAGGCCGTGCTCACCTCCGGCCTGTCGTGGGAACGGGCCGCAGCCGACCACGCCGCGCATGCGGGGCGGGCGGCGGGCAACGGGTCGTTGATGCGCGCGGTGACCGGCGCGGTGTTCTACGCCCGCGCTGGGCGCGACGCATCGATGGACGCGGCACGCCGGATCTCGGCTCTCACGCACGGGGATCCGGCGGCGGGGGAGGGCTGCGCGCTCTACCACGAGCTGGTGCGCGTCGCACTAAACGGCGTCGACCCGCTCACCGCCGTTCACGACGCGCTCGCCCAGGTCGGCCCCGTGCGCCGGGAGCGCTGGGCGACGGTCCTCGCTCCGACCTGGGGGCCGGATCAGGCCACGGAGTTCAACGGCGCGGTCTGGCCCGCACTCGGCACCGCGCTGTGGGCACTGCGCACCACAGACACCTTCGAGCAGGCGCTGCGCGCGGCGGTCGATGTGGGCGGCGATACCGACACCGTCGCCGCGATTACTGGCGGCCTGGCCGGCGCGATCTATGGTGCCGGAGCAATCCCCGAGCGATGGACCGCACCGCTGCACGTCTCGCTGCCCGGCCACGGCGAGCGCATCTGGCGCTATGTCGACCTGTGTGATCTCGCGATCTCGCTGGATCGCAATGGCAGGTATCTCTGACGGATCGCGCGCTGGAGTGAGCGGGTCGCGCGCGAGCGACCTGGTCGGGCGAGTGGCGGCGGTGCACTGGTGGGGAGTCGGTGTCGGTGTTGGCGGATAGCGTTCGTCGCGTTGCTGCGGACATCACGAAGGACGATCTGGATGCCTCTTGCCGTGCCCGATGTCGATCGGCTGTTCACCGTCGGAAGTACGTACCCGTACCCGAACGGCCAGATTGGCACGGTCGTCGATCTGCCGAGCGTGGAACTTGACCTGCCCACTGGGCGGGTGTTCGCCTGCGACCCGTTCGTCGGCCTCTACGAGGAGGCGGTGGCGTTCACCACGAGCGTCGCTCCGGGGACGTACACGGTCGCCGTGTCCATGGTGGAGATCACCGATCCCGCGCGGCCGAGCACGGGTCACCCGCACCACCGGGTCGCCGCCGCACGCCTGCGGGTCCTCGATCGGCCCGTCGCCGCGTGGGAGCCGGGGCTGACCGACGGCCAGGACATCGTAGAACTCGAAGGGGACGGCTTTTACGGGTACGGGGTCGACGCAGGAACCGGGTGCTTCGTCGACGTCGCGGTGGCCGGCGCACTCGCGGCGTACCAGGACGAGAGCGATGCGCTGATGGACGCGCTGGACGGCGGCGGCGAGCAGCGCATCCTGGCCCTGGTGACGGACCCGGACACCGGACACAGCGTGGCCCTCTTCCCGTCCGGCTGGGGCGACGGCGCGTACCCCACCTGGATCGGACGCACCGCTGGGGGCGAGGTCGCCTGCTTCGTCACCGAGTTCTTCGTCGTCCCCGACGAGTGCACCAAGAATTGACCCGGAGCTCAGTAAGCCGTTGCGCGAGGATGCGGCGAACACATGCGGCGCTCGGGCCATCCGGGCAACGGCCCATGTGCAACCAGCTGACTCGAGCAAACACCGTCGCACGTTGAAGCAATGCCACAGCGTGCGGCCACAATGACACGACACGCGACTCGGCGTTACCGCCCGGCATCATCTGGGACTAGAACCCTCGACCCGCTGATTAAGAGCCAAGATATACGAGGTTTTATCCGTACTAGACCGTATCGCCCGGTCCTATTCCGTCCCGGTATGTTCGGGATCTTCAATGTGGCTCTACCGGCGCGTCCCGCGCTATGCCACCCCGTCCCGGGACGTACGCTCGCCAACCGCTCGCCAAGCCCGGCACGTGTAACGGGAGTTCTCGTGTTCGGACGTGCCAGCCGTCGGGGCGTTCTCTTGACGGCTCACGTTGTCTGGGGCCGGGTTCCCTAGCGGAGCCCGGCCCCGGTCAACGAGTTTTGGCGCGTTCAGCTTGTAGCGAAGTATCCGCTGGAGTCGATGACGATGTGGGTGGTGCCGGTGGATTCGTTGTAGAGGGTGATTTGGCTGTTTGTGCTGGTGGGGGTGAGGGCGAGGTTGGCGACGTTGAGGGTGCCGGACCAGTTGAGGTTGGAGGTGCCGGGTCGGGTGGTGCCGTAGGGGTAGGCGATGAGGTTGCCGGGGGCGGTTTGTGCGGTGGCGGTGAGCATGGTGACGAGGGTGGGGGTGGTGGCGGTGGTGATTTGCTGCGTGGTGGCTTGGGTGATGGTGTAGGTGCCGTCTGCGGTGATGGCGCCGGTGGTGCCGCCGATGCCGGTGCGGGTGTCGACCAGGCGGGTGGGGTTGACGGCGTGGTATTTCTGGCCGGTGGTGGTGTTGGTGTAGTAGCCGGAGATGTCGCCGATGATGTTGGTGGCGGCTCCGGTGTTGTAGATCGAGATTTTGCCGGTGCTGCCGATGCTGACGTCGGCGGCCATGGAGGCGATGTCGGCAGTGCCGTAGCTCATGCTGGTCAGGACCGGTTGGGTGGTTCCGGTTTGGTAGGCCTCGATGAAGCCGCTGCTGGTTTCGCCGAAGGCGGTGAGGTTGATGGCGACGGCGGTGGCGGCGGTGGGGATGGAGTCGGTGCCGGTGATCTGGAGGGTGAAGGTGGTGCCGTTGGCGACGGTGCCGGTGGTGGTCAGTGAGGTGTTGGTGGTGCTGGCGGCGGTGTCCAGGGCGCGGTAGGTGGTGAGCGGGGTGTAGGTCTGGTCGCCGGTCAGGGTGGCGTCGCTGGTGTAGTAGCCGGTGATGTCGGCGATGAGGTGGGTGGTGCCGGTGGAGTTGTTCTGCATGGCGATTTTGCCGTCGAGGCCGACGGGGACGATCTGGTAGCCGGTGACGGTTTTGCCGGCGGTGAAGTTGGTGCTTGAGGTGATGGGGATCTGGGTGCCGTTGGCGTAGGCGACGATGGTGCCGGGTTCGGTGGGGCTGGTTTCGGTGATGTCGATGGCGACGGCGGTGACGCTGGTGGGGATGGTGGTGGGTGCGCCGCTGGCGGTGGGGGTGACGGTGTCGCCGCTGATTTGCAGGGTGGTGATGCTGAAGGCGGCGACGGGTGTGGTGGCTGCGGTGTTGCTCAGGGTGACGTTGGTGGTGCGGGTGTCGAGGATGCGGGCGGGGGTGACGGCTTGGTGGTAGCTGGCGGGGGAGTAGGGCTGGGTGGGGGCCAGGGCGGTTCCGGACCAGGTTTGGATGGCCGCGAGTTGGCCGGTGAGGTAGCCGGTGGCGGCGCCGGCGTTCCAGCGGCGGCCGAGGGCAAAGGTGTTGGCGAAGCCGGTGACGGCGGTGTGGTCGGCGGTGCCGACGAAGATGTCGTTGACGAACAGCTTCATGACCGTGCTGCCCTGGTCGTAGGTGGCGGTGAGGTGGTACCAGGTGCCGAGGCTGGCGGCGGACGCCGCGATGGCGCAGTCGTAGCCGGTGGTGGTGGTGTCGGCTTGGGCCATGCAGAAGGACCATTGGCCGGCGGTGTTGAGGTAGAGCTCGAACCCGCTGGCGTTGGTGCCCTTCTGCGAGGCTACGGTGCCCCCGAGGGCGGTGGGGTTGGCCCAGGCGGAGATCGTGAAGCTGGCGCTGGTGGTGACGGCGGGCGCGGAGCCACTCGTGGCGAGGTAGCCGGTGCTGCCGTCGAGCTGCACGTCCGGGTCGAACAGGTCTCCGGTGTTCCAGGTCGGCTTGGTGGTGCCGTCCGCGCCGTGCACGGTGTTGGCGGTGATGTCGGCGGTCAGCGACCCGATGGAGTCGGTGGCGCTGGTGCCGGAGCCGTCGCCCAAGGTCCAGCTGTGTGTGGCGGTGTTCAGGTGGCTTCCTGCGACGAGTTTCACGGTGCTGGAGTTGGGAGTGGTAGACAAGGAGGTGATCATGGTCGCGGCGGTGGCACCGGTGGTGTCCACGGTCCAGATGTCCGGGACGGTGTCGTCGTTGATATCAGCGACCTGCAGGGTGCTTAGTGAGGCGTTCTTGTTCCATTGCGTCGCGGCGGTGGAGCCGTCGTCAAGGGTGTACTGGGTGGTGTAGGCCAGCGTGGCGGTCAGTGTGTTCGCGTCGTCGGTGACGGCGAGCGCGCTCCACAGGTAGAGGGCGCCGCTGCTCGGCTTCCAAAGGATCATGTCGATGGAGGAGGCGATCTGCGCGGTGGCGATCCTCCACGCGCTCCAGTCGGACCCGTCCGGGGTGGCGTGAGCAATGGTGCGGGCGTGGCCGACATCACCGTTGCTGTCGATGCTCAGCCATGTTCCGGTTGCGTTCTGGGACTCGTAGTAGTCGAGGTAGTACCCAGTCGTGGCGTTGCCTGCCGTGCCGATCAAGTCGGGGTATGTGGCGTTGCTGGTGCTGTTGCTGGTGTCGGCGTTGTAGGCGTTCTGTAGCTGTAGCGGGGAGAGGCCCTTGGCGTCGTCCAACTGGCTGGAATCGATGGGCTCTTCGTTGTTGCTGTCTTGGGATTGGACGATGGAGCCGTCGCCGTTGCTGTTGAGGATGACGCCGGCGCCGGTGGTCGGGCTGTAGTCGAGGATGTCCTGCACGTTGTTGTCGGTGAATCGGCCTGTGATCGCCTGCGTGCCGTCGAAATAGCTCGGCTGGGTGTCGCTGGAGACACCGTTGGCGCCGAGATCGACGGGGTTGGCGGAGGACTGTCCGCTGGTGGCTCCGGTGGCTGCCCAGATCCCTGATGCCAGCGAGGTGCCGGGGCCGCCGACCGTGAGAAGGTCGGGGATGCCGTCGCCCGTGAGGTCTTTGTCAGCGGCGGGGTCCGCGGCGGCGGCGTTGAAGATGCACGTGCCCGGGGTGCCGAGGTTGCCGCCTGCGGACTGTGCGGTCACGGTGAGGGCGTCGGTGCGGCGGGTGGGCTTGAGGGTGATGGTTGTGCTGGTCGTGCTGATCGGGGCTGCCCCGTTGAGCTGGTACAGGTAGTTGGTGGGGGTGGTCGAGCCGTTGGGCTCGACGGTGAAGGTGGCAGTCGCCCCGATCTTGTACGGCACCGTACTGGTGGATGCGCACTCCGCGCCGTTGGCGTCCCGAACGGTGGGCTGGCCTGGGCTGGTGGGGTCGTATGTGAAGTAGCAGGTCGCGGAGGCGCCGGAGGTCAGAGCGTTCGTGTCGCCGGCCGTGCCGTCCTTGACGTAGACGTTCCAGGCATAGTTCGCGGTGCTCGTCGTGCCGGAGTCGGCCGTCATGGTGGCCTGTAGCACGGTCATGCTGGTCGTCGTGCCGGAGATGGCCGCTTGGCCACTCGTCGTCGCGACGGTGGTGCCTGTCGTGGTGTTCCAGAGCTTGAAGTATGCGTAGAGGGTGCCGCCGTCAGGATCCGAGACGGAGGCGTTGACGGTGATGTCGCCCTTTCCCACCGCTGTGCCGCCGGTCGAGCAGGTGGACGCTCCCGAGGTGCGCAGACTCCCCGGTGCGTTTGGCGGACGGTTGTAGTGGGTGGTCAAGGTCGCGGTCTTGCCGAACTGTTTCCAGCCTGCCTGGGTGGTTTCGTCGTGAGCCTTGAGCATGAAGGTCAGGCTGGTCGGCGAGGTGGCCGCGGAGGCATCAACTTGAATTAGTGGCTTGACGACAAAACCGACTGCGGCGGTCGGGCAGGACGAGGAGTAGCCGTGGGCGGTGGTCGCAGACGTTTGAAATGCCCAGGAGCTTTGTGCGGGTTGTGTGGACCAACTGGTGGACTGGGAGATCACGCCGGTCGTGTAGAGATCCACTTGGCTTGCGGTGCACGAGTAGGACCAGTTCTCGGAGAACGACAACGTCGAGTCTTGGATCGTGGCTCCGTGCAACACGGAGTCGAAGGGGAGGCGTACGTACGTGCGGTCCGTGGAGATGTAGTTCGGAGAGTCCGTGGTGTCGTCGATGTACCCGACGTGCAACGGGCCTTGCGCGGCGGTGGTGGTCACGTCCCAGTTCTCGGCCGTGCTGTACATCGAGGACACGTACGTGTAGTTGCTCCCGTCGGTGGGATTGTCGGTGTACGACGGGTCGATGTATACGGGGAACACGTGCCCCGGGCCGGTCATGAGTCCCATGTCCGGGGTCAGCGTGATGGCGCCGCCGCGGTAGCCGGCTTTGAGGCTGGCCGTGTGCGCTCCGGCTCCGGCGTGGGCGGCGTTCGACGACAGGGGAGTTCCTGTGCGGGCGTCGACTCGGGTGCCGGTTGTGGGGTCGGTCGCGGTCGGCGTGGTCGCAGAGGCCGGGGCGCTGTCCCACATGGTCGGGACGGGGGCGTTGAAGGGTACGAAGCCGGCCTTGTCGAGGGCGCGGATGTTGCCGGCGGCGTCGGCGGAGATGTTCACCCCGGTGCTCGTCACGGGGAAGGTGAGTGCTTTGAGCGCCGGATTGGCGGCTGCGGCGGCGTTGTGGACGATCAGGACCTCGCTGAACCCGCCTTGCTCGTCGGCTGTGACGCTCAGGTCTACGCCGGGAAGCACGTTCGGGTACAGAGCGCTGTTGCCGTTCAGCGTGGGTGTGGGCAGCGCGGATATCGCGGTGGGCAGATCCAGGGACAGGCCGGCTCCGGTCGTGCTGGTCATGGTGGCGAGAGGTCCATTGCCGCCGCCGGAGAGCCGCAGCGATCCGGTGCTCATCCTCGGGCTGAGCGTCGCGTCGACGTTGTGGACCAGCGTCGCGTCGAGGCCGTGCCAGACTCCGCCGACGCGTTTGCGCACCGGGGCGAGGGACTGGGTCAGCGTGAACGAACCGTTCGGTTCGGCGGTCAGGGTCGAGGTGGGCGTGGTCATCGCGGGAACGGCAACGCCCTTGCCGGTTGAGCCCGCCCGCGCTGAAGCTTCAGCCTGGCTCAACGTGCTGCCATTGTGCGTAGCAGTTGCGAGGCCGGCGGGGGAGACTGCGCCGTGCGCGGCGCAAGGAACTGCAACGGCCAGTGTTCCGGCCAGAGTCAGGGTGGTGAGATATGACGCTGCGTTGCGCGCGCCCGCGTGCCGGAAGTACCCATCGAGCATGGTTTGTGTCCCCCACAGTGGTCGAAGCACCGCCCCTGCGACGCCTTTGATCGGCACCCACCGTAACGCGGCCAGTAGCTCCTCAGCCTGCGAATGTGACGCACGCCACAGGGTGGTTTGCCCGAGGGTGTCAGAGTTGATATATATCCGAGCCGGGCAGCGCCATGATCCTGCGGCTGTGTCGTGGTCGGCGTTCGGGGTAAGAATTGGGCTGGTCGCGATGGACGGTCGCGGCTATCGCATCACGGCTCTCATATCGCTCGGCCGGGGACGACACCGGGCGTGGACCGTGGGGACTGACTGGGGTGGGATCGTGTCGAAGCGGGGTGGGCCTGTGCGGCAGCGGGGCGGGGCGGCATGGCGTGCGCGGGTCGCGGTGCCAATCGCGTTGTCGTTGGCGGTGGGTGTCGGCGCGTCCGCGAACGCGGCACCGGCCAGACCGGCGCATGCGTCTGCCCCTGCCGTATCGCTCGGTGTGCCGGTCACGGATGTCGCCAAGATCCCGTTCAAGAAGCTCAACGAGCCGGACCGTTCGCACGACACCTTCAAGCCGACCAGGACTGCGTGGCCGGTTGCCGCAACGGGGTCCGCTGCCTTGGCCTCTCCCGCGGCAGGGGCGTCTGTCGGGGCCAAGCGCACTGTGACCGGGACTCCGGTATGGGTACAGGCCGTTGATTCGAAAGGCCGCTATACGGGTCCGTCCGGTGTCGGCGTGCGGGTGCTTTCGCAGGCTCAGAGCGCCGCACTCGGAATCAGCGGCGTCGTATGGACGCTCTCCGGATCCGGAAACGGCAGCATCAGAGTCGGACTGGACTACGGCGCGTTCAGCCAGGCGGGCGGTGGCAACTTCGCCTCGCGGCTCGGCCTCGTCCAACTGCCCGCCTGCGCGCTGACTACGCCTCAGGCGGCCGAGTGCCGACGGCGCACGCCGCTGGCGTCGACCAACGACCCCAAGGCTCAGAGCGTCTCGACCCAGCTCACGCTGCACGCGAGTGCCGGCGCCCCGGCGGCAACGGCGGCTTCAGCCACCAGCCTCACGGTATTGGCCGCTACCGACTCCACCGGCCAGGAGGGCGGTTCAGGCGGCGAGTACGCCTCGAGCGCGCTCAAGCCCTCCGGATCGTGGAGCGCGGGCGGGTCCTCCGGCTCCTTCACCTACTCCTATCCGATCACCCTGCCCGGCGCCTCGAGTACGCTGACGCCGAGCGTGGCGCTGGCCTACGACTCGGGCAGCGTGGACGCGCAGACCGCGAACACCCAGGCCCAGTCGTCGTGGATCGGCGACGGATGGACGACACAGGACTCCTACGTCGAACAGACCTACACGCCGTGTGACGACAGCCCTGAGGGCTCGGCGGGGTCGGTGTCCACCACCGACGAATGCTACGACGGCAATATCCTGACTTTAGCGCTCAACGGGTCGACGACCTCCCTGGTCTACGACTCCGCGTCCTCCACGTTCCGCCTGCAGGACGACAACGGCTCCACCGTCTCCCACGTCACCAACTCCAACAACGGCTCCGGCACGTACAACACCGACTACTGGGTCGTCACCGAGCGCGACGGAACCCAGTACTACTTCGGACGCAACGAGCTGCCCGGCTGGAGCAGCGGGCTAGCGAGCACGAACTCCGTGGACTATGAGCGCGTATACGCCGCGCACTCCACCGACGACCCCTGCTACAGCGCGACGGCGGCCAGCTCCTACTGCGTGCGCGCCTACAAGTGGCACCTCGACTATGTGGTCGACACGCACTCCGAGGCGATGGCCTACTACTACGACCAGGCCGTCAACTCCTACGGGGCCTACTCGGGCGCTGCGACCGTCGGCTATGTCCGCGACTCGTACCTGGACCACATCGACTACGGCTTCACCACGGCCACCGGACCTTACGGCACGGTGCCGGACAAGGTCGTCTTCTCGACCTCGGTGCGCTGCGTCGCAGACAGCAGCACCTGCGGTACGGCGGAGACGTCGAGCAACGCGGCGAGCTATCCGGACGTCCCGTTCGATCTGGTCTGCTCCTCGGCCTGTACGCAGTATGCGCCGTCGTTCTTCTCGACCGTGCGGCTGACCGCGATCACCACGCAGCAGTACTCCGTCTCGTCCGGCGGCTACGTCGGTGTGGACAGCTACGCGCTGACACAGACCGAGCCGTCGACGGGGGACTCGACCAGCGCGACGTTGTTCCTCTCGTCGATCCAGCGCACCGCGGGCGACCTGAGCGCGGGTGGGTCCAGCACCGCCATCACGCTGCCGCCGGTCACGTTCACCGGCGTCGGCTACGAGAACCGGGTGGACACCTCGGCCTACCCGGGTCTGACCCGCTTCCGCGTCACCTCGGTCACCACCGAGACGGGCGGGCAGGTCGGGGTCACCTACGGCCTTCCTGTGGCGTGCACGGCGTCCTGGGCCCAGACGCAGACCGCGTCGACGGCGTCGGCCGACACGAAATCCTGCTTCCCGGTGTACTGGACTCCGTCCGGGAACACCGCACCGCTGCTGGACTGGTTCAACAAGTTCGCCGTCGTCACGGTCATCGAACACGACACCACCGCCGGCGCCAGCTCCACCAGCACCGCAGGGTCCAGCGACAAGGAGACCGACTACACCTACAGCGGGGCCGCCTGGCATTACGACGACAATGAGGTCGTCAAACCGCAGTACCGCACGTACGGCCAGTTCCGCGGCTATCAGAGCGTGACCACCACCACCGGCAATGCCACGGACGGACGCACCGAACAGTTGGACTCGTACTACCAGGGCATGAACGGCGACTATCTGTCCTCGACCTCCACCCGCGCGGTCTCCCTGTCCGACTCCCAGGGCGGGACGCACACCGACTTGAACCAGCTGGCCGGCAAGATCCTGGAGAGCACGGCCTACCTCGGCTACCACGGGGACATCGACCACTCCACGGTCTCGTCGTACTGGGTCTCCGCAGCCACCGCGACCCGCGCCCGCACCGGGCTGCCCGATCTGACGGCGAACGCCACGTCGGCGGCGGAGAGCTGGACGCGCCAGCGCTTGACCGACGGCGGCACGATCTCCTGGCGTTACAACGAGACCGACACCACGTACGACGCGACGGCCACCGACGCGAACTTCGCGCTACCGACGTTCTCCTACAGTCACACCGTCCCGGTCACCGCCGCCTACGACCGGTGCACGGCCACGACGTACGCCGCGGCGAACACGAGCGCCAATCTGGCCGGACTGCCGCAGCAGGTGGAGAGCGACTCCGTGGCCTGTTCCGGATTCACCGAGGGATCAGTGCCCTCCGTGCCGGCCGCCTACAACACGCTGGCCGCACCGGCGAGCGTCTCGCGCCCGGCCCAGGTCCTCTCGGCGACGCAGAGCTTCTACGACGACCCCACATTCTCAGCCACTCAGCCCACCGCCCCGAGCGTCGGCAACGCCACGATGACGCGCACGGCGGTGACATACGCCTCGGGCGCGTTCACGTGGCGCACCACGACCAAGGACTCCTACGACACGTACGGCAGAGTGCTGACCAGTACCGACGGCAACGGCAACACCACCACGGCCGCCTACACGGTCAACACGGCGGGACTGACCACGGCGAGCACGCTCACCAACGCCCTGTCGCAGACCTCCTCGACAACCTTCGACCCCACCCGTGGCCTCGCCCTGACCTCGACCGACGCCAACGGCGTGGTGAGCACCTCGCAGTACGACGCGCTCGGCCGGCCGACCTCGGTCTGGCTCAACTCGCGGGCCACCGGCGCGGCGCCGAGCGAGACGTACACCTACACCGTGTCCAACACGTCGCTGTCCGGTGTGGTCGCCAAACGGCTGCTGGAAACCCTGTCGTATGCCACCACGGTCACCATCGAGGACTCCCTGGGACGCACGCGCCAGACGCAGACGGACGCGGTGGGCGGCGGCGGCCGGCTGCTGACCGACCAGATCTACGACTCGCGCGGCTGGGTGCGCAAGAAGAGCACCGCGTACTGGGAGTCGGGTGTCAGCCCGGCGGTGGACACAGCGATCGACGACCCTGCCGACGGGAAGGTTCCCAACCAGGACGACTACGTCTACGACGGGCTCGGCCGCCTCGTCTACGACTACTCCGAGAACGACGCGAACCTCGTGTCCACCACGACCACCGTGTACAACGGCGATGCCACCACGGTGATCCCACCCACCGGAGGCGTGGAACAGACCACGGTCACCGACCCGCTGGGACGCACCAGCCAGCTGGACGAATACACCGCGCGACCGACGCTGACCACGCCGTCCAGCATCCTGACGGGGGTCTTCTACCTCACCGGCGGCACCAAGACCGCGACCACCTACGGATACGACGGCCACGGCAAGCAAGCGACGACCACCGACGCCAACAGCGAGACGTGGACCTCGACCTACGACGTGGCCGGCGAGGTCACCGCCAAGAGCGACCCGGACGCCGGAACCAGCACCATGCTCTACGACGCAGACGGCAATCTGACCCAGAGCACCGACGCGCTCGGCAACACCCTGTCCTACACCTACGACGCGCTGAACCGTAAGACCGGGCAGTACAACGCCGCGGCAACCGCACAGGTCGCGGGCGCCTCGGGCAACCAGACGGCCGCATGGGTCTACGACAACTCCAACGCGGTCTCCGGCGTCACTGATGCGATCGGGCACATAACGACCGAGGTGTCCTACTCCGGCGCAAGCGCCTACACCAAGCAGTACAAGGCGTTCAACGTCTTCGGCGAGTCCCTCGGGGAGACCTACACAGTGCCTTCCGCCGAAGGTGCTCTGGCCGGCTCCTACGCGTTCACGCACACGTACTACACCAATACCGGCCTGCCAGACATTGATGTGTATACCGCCGCCGACGGCTTGCCGCTGGAGGCCGTGACCCACACGTACAACAGCCTCGACCTGCCGTCCGTAGTGTCCAGCAACGTGGCGGGATATGCGCAGCCCACCACCTATAGCGCGTACGGCCAAGTCGCCCAGGTGACGCTCGGCTCGGGCAGCAACGAGGCATACGTCACCAACACCTATGACCTGCATACCGGCAACCTGGAAACCCAGGGGACCACGCGGTCGACAGCAACGCCGGCCACCGTCGATCAGGAGTCGTACTACTACGACACCGCAGGCAACCTCACCGCCCAGAGCGACGCGCGGCTCGGATCGACCAGCACCGTCGAAACCCAGTGCTTCGCCTACGACACCCAGGACCGGCTGACCACCGCGTGGAGCGACACCGCCGGAACGAGCCCGGCAAGCGGCGGAGGAACAGGCAACTGCGTCACCACCACCCCGCCCACCAGCAACTCGCACGCAACAGTCGGTGACGGCATCTCCAGCACAAGCGCCTACTGGAACAGCTACACCTACGACGCGACCGGCGACCGCACCAGCCAGGTGCAGCACTCCACCACCGGAGGCACCGACACCACGACGGCATACGCCTACTACGGAAACTCCGCCGGCCAGCCGCACACGCTGACCTCCACCACGGCCACGGGCGGCTCGCCGGCGACCACGAACTACACCTACGACGCCGACGGCAACACCAAGACCCGAACCACCAGCGCCACCGGCGCGCAGACCCTGACCTGGAACCCCACCGGAACCCTCGCGAGAATCGCCTCAACCAGCGCCAGCACCAGCTACGTCTACGACGCGGACGGCTCGGTCCTGCTCCAGAAGGACCCGACCACGACCACGCTGTACGTCGGCACCGAGCAGATCACGCTGACCACCGCGACAACCGCGCTGACCGGGCTGCGCTACTACGCGCTGCCCGGCGGCGCCACGGCCGTGCGCACCGGATTGACCACGAACTACACCTTCGAAGTCAGCAGCGATCGCCACGGCACCGACACCCTCCAACTCGACCACACCGCGCAGACCCCGACGTGGCGCCAGTACGACCCGTACGGCAACCCGCGCGGCGCGACGGTCACCTGGAGCGACAACCGAGGATTCCTCGACCAGCCGACCGACGCCGTCACCGGACTGACCAGCCTCGGAGCCCGCTACTACGACCCGTCCATCGGACGATTCGTCAGCCTCGACCCACTCTTCGAAGCCACCGACCCCCTCGCGCTGAACGGCTACAGCTACACCAGCGACAATCCGGTCACCAGCAGCGACCCCGGCGGCCTGCGGGCCATGGGCGACGCCAGCGGCAGCTCATGCAACTGGAACGGCACGTGCACGACGACCGCGTCGCAGGGAACTGGCGGCGACTACGTCGACGTCGGCGGCTCGGTGTATGTCAACACCAACAACTCCCACTTCCAGGAGCTCGCCGACTGGGGCATGGCCATCGCCTTCCAGAGCTCGCACGCCGCCGGGATCGTCAACGTCCAGCGGCAAGAGGCCATGCGCTCATGGCTCGGCCTGTGCACGGCGCATCCGGACGTGTGCGGCCCCTCCATGCTCGCCGTCCTCACCGCCCAGGTCAAAGCCCTTGGAGGCTCCGACAGCATCCACTCGGACACAAACGCGCTCGCAGTAAGCGCGGGCGGGGCCACCGCGGTACTCCACGGCGTCGACAGCAGCGCGGGCGACGACACCGCCGCACAGGACTACGCAGCGAAGATCGGCCTCAACTCCACGGTCGCGAGCCTGCTCAAGCTCGGCATCGCCAGCAGCATGGGCTGGGGCATGAGCAAGCTGGGCGCAGTGCCCAGCCTCGACGAAGGCTGCGGCAACTCCTTCACCGCCGCGACCCCCGTACTCATGGCCGACGGCACAAGCAAGCCGATCGACCAGGTCAAGGTCGGCGACCAGATCGCCGACGCCCAACCAGGCGCGGCAACGGGAACCAAGGACGAAAAACACACCGTCACCGCGATCCACATCACCTACACCGACCACGACTACACCGACGTCACCGTGGCCACCGGGTTCGGCGCCGACATCACCACCGCAACCCTGCGAGACCCCAGCAGCCTCAAAGCCACGGGCCAGAGCAGCGCCACCATCACAGGCACTGCACACCACCTCTACTGGGACGCCACCACCCGCACCTGGACCCCAGCCGACCAACTACAACCCGGCGACCTGCTGCAGACCAGCGACGGCCACACCGCCCTCATCCTCGCCCTGCACGACTACACCGCCACCACCGTCACCTACAACCTGACCATCGACACCCTCCACACGTACTATGTCGTCGCGGGCGACACGCCGGTGCTGGTTCACAACTGCGATGAAGGCGCAACCATTGCTCAGAAAATCGCTGACCACGCCAACGGCGAGGCAATTCGACCTGATGGCGATGGCACTCATTTTGTGCGTGGAGTTGATACGAGGGCCTTGCCCGAATACGTCCACGGTGTGATCGATGGAGATGTCCCGAACGTCGTGACCAGGTATCTCAATAATGGACGAGTTGGCTACTGGGACCCTGACAAGCTGTCAGTTGTGATTGAAGACGGCGAGGGTGGAACCGTGTTCACCCCTAAGGGCGGATTGGACTGGTTTAATAATGTCCTCAGGTGATCGTGATAGCGGTCAGGTGCGAGCTCTCGTCTTGAGTTCGCGCCAGTTTGAGGTGATTTTTCAGATCACGCACCAGCTGCCGAATTTCCAGGAGTCGCGGTTGGAGGCGTTGGGATGCACCCAGGCTGACCTGGACAGTCTGCTCGCGGCGCTCGGTCCAATCCGCGATCAGGCAGACAGTTCGTCGCGGGTTCACATCGACCTTTATGACCCGTCAGATTTGACAGGGATCGCGCTAGCGGACGTGAGAGACGATATTGGTGGGGCAGGGGCGCGTGGACGACTGCCCCTCAAGCTGGCTGTTCGCTGGAACTCACTGGCCGAACTGGTTATTTCGGCGCTGAGCCCGCGTGAGCTGTTTCTCCGTACTGGATATGACTTTGACGAGATTCGCGACGCCATTGCCAAGCTCGCGGAGATCGATGAGTGATTCACTGTCGTTCGGATCCACAAGTGCGCCGGGTGCTCTCAGAAGGCGTAAATGAGGCACGGGACAGGACGTTTCACTATCGGCGGGCGGCTTTGTAGAGAAGGTCACACCTGCAACATGCGCCACCTGTGGTGCACGAAAACACGATTCCCGTGTGACCAGGAGCTTTGCCTGACGGTTCGTCTACTGGTTGGCTTGCGCAGTGTTGATCGGGAGGGCCTATTGGCTGGGCCGAAAGGTGCTGGGTGTGCTGGGGATGGTGGCGCGCAGCGAGGGGGACTTGATCGCGGAAGTTCTCGCGCTGCGGCACGAGAACGCGGTGCTGCGCCGCCAGGTCGCGAGGGTGCGGTACGAGCCCGCCGATCGGGTGTGGTTCGCAACGTTGTCGGCGCTGATCCCGCGCGCCCGCTGGGCCGAGGTGTTCCCGGTGACTCCGGCCACCCTGCTGGCGTGGCATCGCAGGCTGGTCGCGGGCAAGTACACCCCTACGCACAGAGCGCCGGGCCGTCCGTCGACCCGGCCGGCGGTCAAAGCCCTGATTCTCACGATGGCGCGGGACAATCCGCTGTGGGGTCACCGCCGCATCCAGGGCGAGTTGTTCAAGCTGGGCCACCGCATCGCGTATGCCACCGTGTGGCAGATCCTGACCGCTGCTGGGATCGACCCGGCGCCGCGGCGCACGGGGCCGACCTGGAAGCAGTTCCTGGCCGCCCAGGCCCATACGATCATTGCGACGGATTTCTTCCATGTGGACACCGTGCTGCTCAAAAGAATCTATGTGTTGGTGTTCATCGAGCACGGCACCCGGCGCCTGCATGTCGCCGGGATCACCGCGAACCCTGACGGGGCGTGGACCGCGCAGCAGGCGCGCAACCTCGCGATGGCGCTGGGCAAGCGCCTGGAGGAGATGAGGTTCCTCATCCGTGACCGCGGCGGGCAGTTCACCGACCAGTTCGATGCCCTCTTCGAGTCCTGCGGCCTGCAGATCCTGAAGAGCCCGCCGCAGGCGCCCCGGGCGAACGCGATCTGCGAGCGCCTGATCGGGACCCTGCGCCGGGAACTGCTCGACCGAATCCTGATCATCAACCAGGCACACCTGCGCACCGTCCTGGCCGAATACGCGACCCACTACAACGGCGCGAGACCGCACCAGGGCATCGCCCAACGCGTCCCCGACCACGACCCCGACCAGCAAGTTGCCACCGTCATCGACCTGGACACCGCACGTATCCACCGAAGACCCGTCCTCGGAGGCATCACCAACGAGTATCACGTAGCTGTATAGAAGGCACCCCGAGCCACAGGCCAGACACCTGAATCGTGTTTTCGTGCGGGACACCCCGGATCATGCGTGCGACAGGGGGCAGAGAGTCATGCCGATCCCGGAGGCCGGGAACCCCATTGCGGGGCCACGAAGAAGGTAACGGGGAAGTCGATGACCCGCGCCTGAGCGATCATGGCACCTTCCCGCGACGGCTCGCCTGAGTAGTCAGTACTCACATAAACGAGCACTGATATCGGCCCATTGCTGAGGCCGCGCCCGACGTGCTTGTGGCGTTACGGCACCGCGTCATGCACGGTGCTCGAGCCTCGGGAGGCCGCGTTCCCGCTCGCGATGCTCGTGCTCCCGGGCCCTGGCACGATTCGTGTACTGCCAGGGCTGAGCTCGGTTCCGCAATGAGGGCAGGCCAGCGTGAGTTTGGCGGAGTGGCCGCAGCTCTCATGGATGATCAGAGTGGGCGGTCCGTCCGGCCCGGGGGCCCAGGTGTCGCCCCACTGCAGCAGTGCAGCAATGACCGGGGCCAGGCTGCGGCCCTTGTCGGTGAGGTGGTACTCGTAGCGCGGCGGATGATCCTGATAGGCCACTCGCTGCAAGACGCCTTCCTCGGTGAGCCGGCTTAGCCGCGCGACCAACACGCTGCGCGCGATGCCGAGGCTGGCCTGGAAGTCCTCGAACCGCTGGGTGCCGCGAAGCGCGTCTCGCACGATGAGCAGCGTCCACCACTCGCCGACCACGTCCAGGGTCTTGGCGATCGAGCAGTTCATTTCAGCAAGGCTCGTCAGGCGCATACTCCCACGATACTCGAGTGAGTCTCTTGAACGAACTGACCCGCGATGCCATAGTGAGTCTGCTCAAGAGACTCACTATGGCATGAGGAAGCATGGGAGCACCGATCCAGACCGCTCCATCAGGTCCGTTGCACGCGAAAGGCCGGGCTCGCAGTCCGTGGCCCGCGCTGATTGTGCTGTGCCTGGGTTCGTTCGCGATCCTGCTTGACGCGACGATCGTCAGCGTCGCCATCCCGACGGTGCTCCCGGACTTGCACGCCTCGCTCGACCAGGCGGTGTGGATCACTAACGCGTACTTGCTGGTGTTCGCGGCGCTGCTGATCCTGGGGAGTCGGCTGGGGGACATGTTCGGAGCACGGCGACTCTTCGTCATCGGCCTGGTGTTGTTCGCGCTCTCCTCGGCGCTGTGCGGAGCCGCGCAGACGCCCGGGCAGCTCATAGCTTCGAGGGCGCTGCAGGGTATCGGCGCCGCGGCGATGGCGCCGCAAGGAGGGACGATCATCCGAATGATCTTCCCGAGGGAACGAATGGGTACCGCGTACGGCATTTTCTCCATGATGGTCGGGCTCGCCGCGGTTAGCGGGCCGACCCTGGGCGGTCTACTCACCACCAACCTCGACTGGCGTTGGGTCTTCTATGTCAACCTCCCGATCACTGTCGTAGCCATCGCGGGTGCCTACCGGTACGTCCCCGACCTCCGGACCGTACGCCGCCACCGATTGGACCCGGTCGGCGTCGCGCTGGCCGCGGCCGGCCTTGCAGCGGTGGTCTACGGGCTGATCGAGGGTCAGCGCTACGATTGGGGCAATGTGGGGTTTGGAATAGCCATCCCGGAGATCATCGGCGCTGGGCTGGCGGTCCTTGCGGTCTTCGTCATCTGGGAACGCTGCCAGGATGAGCCGCTGATCCCGCTGAAATTGCTTCAGAATCGGACTTTCGCCCTGCTGGTGACGCTCGCCGCCGCCATGCAGTTCGCCCTCCAGAGCATGCTGTTGGTCAATTCGTTCACCATGCAGTCCGTGCTGGGTATGACAGCCATCCGGGCGGGCCTCACCTCGCTGCCGCTCACCATCGCACTGGTCGCCGTCGCCCCGCTGGCCGGACGGCTGACCGACAGGATCGGCGGCAGACTCGTAGTCATGGGAGGCTTCGTCGCCTACGCGGTGGGAATCGCCGGGATTGCACTTGTGTCCTCGGTGCACGCCACGCCGCTCAACTTCGCCGTGCCGCTACTGATCGGCGGCGTCGGCATGGGCGCGGTTTTCGCTCCGCTGACCACTGAATCTATGCGTGCCGCCCCCCTGGACCAAGCCAGTTCAGTCGCCGGCATGCTCAACGTCGCCCGTCAGCTGGGGGCGACACTCGGAGGCGCGATCACCGGGGCAGTACTGGCCAACCGGCTTGCTTCAGCCATGTCCAGCCGCGCCGCGACCGCCGCTGAGCAGCTACCTCCGGCAGCGCGTGCACCGTTCGTCGCGGGCTTCGATCACGCGGCGTCCGGCGGCTTGCAAGTCGGCCGCGGGCAATCGGGAGTCCAGGTTCCGCACGACGTACCGGCCGTGCTCGTCCCACAGATCCGCTCGTTGACCAACGACGTTTTCACCCATGGCTACATCGCCGCCATGCGTCCCACCCTCGCGGTCTCCATCGCGATCCTGCTCATCGGCGCGGCCAGCTGCCTGCTGCTTCGCCTGAGCCGGTCCGCACAGCCCGAATCTGCCGATAGGAACAGCGCACATGTCATCAAAGAACCCGCCCTCGCCGATCACTCGCCAGCGTGACATCGACGCCCTACAGATAGCCGCCAGCTGGCCTGGTGCGGCCCAGAGGACCGTGGTGGTACTGGCCACACGGCTCGTCGGATCCCGCCGCGACTTCGAGGGATATCGCTTCTTCCAGCAGCAGGCGGACGCCAACCCAGGTGCGGCGTTGCCGCTTGCGCTGGCCGGGTTCTTCCAGGCCCGGCTGGGCGAGGACGTGGCGTCGGCTACTGCGAAGCTGGACAGGGCTGCTGAGATCGAGCCAGGCCTGCCGAACTACCTGCGGGGGCTCGCGTTCGCCGCCCTACCCGCGGATCCGGAGCGGGCGCGGCAAGCGGCCGTCGACCTTGAGTTCGTGCTCGCCATCCGTGAACTCTTCCCGGCTGGCCTCATACGGGGCGTGCGCCTCGGCCTGGCCAGTGTCTACGCGGTACTCGGCCGCGACGATGAAGCAGCGCTGGCCCTCGACCAGTCCGGGCTGGCCGCTTTCGGCCAGGACACGCACATGCTGTTCAGCGCGTTCTCAGCTAGCCCCGATACCGGGTTCAGGTTCGGACCGCCGACGGTCACCGAGCCTGCACCTGGCATCAAGGTTGCCAACGGCTACGACTTCTCCGATCTAGCATTCGTCTTCACCGAGACCGGCGTCGTCGCCATCGATGCCGGAACGTCCGTGGCGTGCGCCCGATCCGCAATCGCAGCGGTCGACCTACCAGCCGGGCAGTCGATCACACACGTGATCCTCACCCACGCCCACTGGGACCACATCGGCGGCCTTGACGCGCTGAACAGTCCCGGACCGGGCCAGTCTGCCCCTGAGGTGATCGCCCAGACTGGCTTTCCTGCCGAACTGGCACTCCAGCGCGGCAGTAGCACGGTCAGCTCACGCTACTTCCCCATCACCCGCCGTGACCTCGACTATGACGTCCGGCCGAACCGGCTGATCGATGCACCGACATCACTCGCCATCGGTGGTGTGGACTTCACTCTGATACCGGTGGCCGGCGGGGAGACTGCGGACGGCCTGATGATCCACCTCCCAGCGAGCGATGTCGTGTTCGTGGGCGACGTCATGATGCCCTACCTCGGGGCGCCACAGTTCCCCGAAGGCTCGCCGCAAGGACTCATCGAGACCATTGGAATCATCAGGGCCCTGAAGCCGCGGGTTCTCATCCATGGACACACCCCGCTGACCGAGACCTTCACCGCCGAGGCGCTCCCTGGCCTGGAGGCAGCCCTGCGCGAGTTGCTCGCAAACGTCACCGCCGACATCCATCGCGGCCGGGAGCTAGGAGAGATACTGGACAGTAACCATCTGCCTGAGGTCCTGCGCGATCATCCGGATGCAGTCCTGCCCTACGTGGTCATCCGCGATGGATTCATCAGCCGGCTGTACCACCAGCTGACCGGCTACTGGAAGCCGAGCGGCGAGGGCGTCGAGGTCTTCAGCCTGAACGAGCGAGCGGCTGCCCTCGATCTGCTCGCCGGAGGAAGGAGCGACGCCTTCGTCCAGGCCGGCACCTCGCTACTCGAGCGTGGCGACTACGCGTTGGGCCTCGACGTCGTCGACGCCGGCGTGAGATCCCACCCGGAAAGCACGGCCCTGGTCGCCCTGCGGCAGACTTTGCTGCACCGACTCATGGAAGGCAATCAGCAGCTCAACCCCTTCAAGTTCCTCACGTACGCCGACCAGGCAGATGCCTATATCCCTCCCGTGGCCTAGAGACGGGCATCTCGTACACCGTGCGCTGATCTCCCACTCCGATGGGGGCACGGCTCTATCGCCGAATCGGCACCGTGATCAACGATCAGCCAACGCCTGTCGGGTTCTCCGTTCGGCCGGCGCCGGGTCCTGGACTTGTGCAGCATCATGCACGCGGATTGTAGTACCACTCGAAAAGCTACCGGAACGCGCTACGGCGCCTGGATATCCGGCAGAGCACCAGCCGGACCGGATCCTGTCTCGACGGCGCCGCGGCCGAGTCGTTCTTCGTCACCATCAAGACGGAGATCGGCGTCGAGTCCTGGCCCGACCGAGCCAGCGCCCGCCGCGACATCGAGAACTGGATCAAAACGTACAACGAGCGGCGCTTGCACTCCGCCCTCGACTACCGGACCCCGACCGAGACGCGTCGTACCTGGCAGGAGCACATGGCAACGTCAGCATAAGCCCAGAGTGTGCTGAGGACCGCGCCGACTCCACCCGTACTGGCAGTCCTGGACCTACGACACGGCCGGCAACCGGCAGACCCAGACCGACCACGACACTAGCGGCACCACCACCAACGACACGACCACCACCTACAACTACCCGGCTGCCGGATCCGCCACCGACCAGCCGCACACTCTGGCCAACACCACCGCCACCGGACCCAACGCGGCTGCGAACACCGCCACCTACGGCTACGACACGGCGGGCAACACCACCGGCATCACCGGCGGGACGCTCGGCAACCAGACCCTGACCTGGACCACCCAGGGCAAAGTGCAGTCCGACACCACCAGCGCCGGAGCCACCAGTTACGTCTACGACGCCTCCGGCAACCAGGTCGTACGCCGCGACCCCGGCACCACCACCTTCTACATGGGCGACGAACAACTCACCCTGAACACCGCCACCGGCACCGTCACCGGCGTGCGCTACTACAGCATCAACGGCGCGACCATCGCCGTCCGCAACAGCAACGGCCCACTCAGCTACCTGATCCCCGACCGCCAAGGCACCGACCAACTCGCCGTCGACGCCTCGACCTTGGCCGCCGCCCGGCGCCAATACACCCCCTTCGGCACGATCCGCGACACTGAGGTTGAAAGGCTGACGTTTCGCTATGGTCCGCCATCCTGATGTGGCGCTTCCGTCGGCGGGCATGTTCGAAGTATGGGATGTCAGGACAGAGGTGGCCTGAGGCTCTGTGGCTAACCTAGTCGCAGGCAGGTTTCTTCGATTTCGGCGTCCCGAGCGGAGGCGTAGGAGATCTCGGTATTCATGATCGTGAAGCCTGCCTTCTGAAGGACCCTGAGGGACCCGACGTTGTCGCTGGCGGCGCGGGCGTACAAGGGCCGGACCGCCACCTCGCCGAGGAACAGGGCGAGGGCTTGGCTGGCGACGCCTCGTCCCCAGGCCGGACGGTCGATCCAGTAGGTGATCTCCGTGTGATCGTCGATGATGAAGCTCGCGATGCTACCGAGGAGATTTCCGTCGCGGGTCACCGCGCGCATGATGACGTCGGGCGAGGTCCTCACCTTCGACATGTGGGCATCGAATGCTTCGCGGTCGCTCGGGTCCTTGGCGGTGAAGGCTGCCATCCGGACAGCCTGCGGGTCGCGCATCTGGTCGAACAGCACGTCGAGGTCACAGTCCTCGATCAACCGCAGTTCCACGCCCGCCACAGGTGTCCTCCTCAGCGCTGGTATGGGCTCGAGAGCAAACCTATCCTCGGCATCCGACTTCTGGCTTCGTAGGATCGGCTGACGGTTCTGGCTTCGGCAGGTCGAGGGTGAGGCCGCTCTCGGCGACGAAGCCGTCGATCACAGTGGCGCGGTATTGGACGCGCGTGAGGCGTGATCTGACCAGGACGGCCAGGGCGTCCAGGCTGCGGGCGGCGAGGTTGCCGAGTCCGCCTTTGAGGTTGGCCCAGACGCCTTCCACCGGGTTGATCTCAGGGGCGTACGTCGGGAGTTGGAATACCGTCAGCCACGGCCGGTTCGCGATCAGCTCGCGCATCTTCACCGAGACGTGCGTGGACACGTTGTCCCATACGAGCACGATGTTCCCGCCGAGCTGCTGGTGCGCGCCGTCGAGCAGGGCGGCGTAGTCGGCCTCGGCGAAGCCCTTCTTCTCGCCCTTGCGCCGGTGGTGGAGGACCATCCGGTAGACCAGCCGGGTGCGCTGTCCGGACTTCAGGCACACCAGCCCGGCGATCGAGATCCGCCCGGAGCCGGATCCGGACACCCGCAGCATCGGGGTGTGTCCGCATCTAGCCCGGGTCCGGGCCTTGGGCGGTTTCAGGTTCTGGCCGGCTTCGTCCTCGAAGCAGATCCAGGCGTCTGTCGGCGGCCACGGCAAGATCCTTGTAGGCGGACAGGTTGATCCCTGTGGGCGGCCACGAGTTCTCCTCGCGGGCGGTCACTAAAAATCCCAATGGGTGGATGTGTAGGTCTCGTTCCCTGTCCGTCGTCGGCGGGGGTCCCTTCGCTCGGTTTGACTACTCATGCATTGATTCGAGTAGTTGAACGGAGGGACCCCCTGTGTCCAAGAATGACAGGGAAGTCGTGGAGATACTTGAGGCATACGACCTGACCAGGTCGTTTCACGCGGCTGCCGAGCTGGCCGGGTGTGATCCGAAAACGGTGGCACGGTACGTCGCGCTGCGCGACGGCGGAGCGGACCCGTTCGCGCGCACGGCGCGGGTCAAGAGGATCGACCCGTATCTGGAGAAGATCGAGGAGCTCGTCGAGCGGTCCAAGGGCCGGATCCGGGCGGACGTGGCGCACCAGAAGGTCGCGGCGATGGGGTTCGCCGGCTCAGAGCGCACCTCGCGGCGGGCGGTGGCCAGGGCGAAGAGCGCCTACGAGAAGGGCAACCTACGAACGTACAGGCCATGGATAACGGAGCCGGGGATGTGGCTGCAGTTCGACTGGGGCGAGGGCCCGCGCATCGGGCCGCGGCGCACCTACCTGTTCTGCGCGTGGCTGGCGTGGTCGCGGTTCCGGGTGGTGATCCCGGTGTGGGACCTCACGCTCGGCGGGCTGGTGGCGTGCCTGGACGAGACGCTGCGCAGGGTCGGCGGGGCGCCGACCTACCTGCTGACGGACAACCCGAAGACGGTCACCGTCGAGCACATCGCCGGGGTGCCGGTGCGCCATCCCCAGGTGGTCTCGGCCGGCCGGCACTACGGCTGCCAGGTGCTGACCTGGGTGCCGTACGATCCGCAGTCCAAGGGCGGGGCGGAAGCCTCGGTGCGGATCGCGAAGGCGGACCTGGTGCCCACCACCGCGAACCTGCGCCCGGCGTACGAGTCGTTCACCGAGCTCGCCGGGGCGTGTGACCGGTGGTGCGATCAGGTCAACGCCCGGGTGCACAAGGAGAGCGCCGCGAGACCCGCCGACCGCCTCGTGCTCGAGCGCCCGAGGCTGCACCGGCTGCCCGAGGACCCGCACACCGCGGCCCTGGGCGAGTCGCGCCTGGTGGGCGACGATCAGACGGTCCGGTTCGGCGGCACCCGCTACTCCCTGCCGCGCCAGTTGGTGCGTGAGCAGGTCTGGTGCCGGATCGTGGGCGAGGAACTGGCCATCTACGCCCGTCACCGGGAGCACGGCGGGATCCGCGAGGCCTGGCGCCACCAGGTCTCAACCCCGGGCAACCCGGTCGTCCTGGATGAGCACTACGACGGGCATCCGGCCGGGCGTTCGATCCTCGAGCCGGTGATCCGGCCGCGCTCGCAGGCGGAGGCGGCGTTCACCGCGCTGGGCCCGGGGGCCGAGCGGTGGCTGCGCGAGGCAGCCGCGGTCGGTACCGCCCGGATGCGCCGCAAGATGGCCCAGGCCGTGGACCTCTCGCACGTGGTAGGCGGCGAGAGCGTCGATCAGGCCCTGGGCCTGGCCGCGATCGCCGGCCGGTTCGGCGATGGTGACCTGGTCTCCATCCTCGACCACCTCGCGGCCGGATCCGGCGCCGCCGGGGTGGTGCGCGCGGATGAGGCCCACTCTGGAGTCGACACGGTTCTGGACACCACTTTGACGTCCGCACTGGTCGCGTAGTGTGTCTGGGGCTCGGTTCGTGGAATCGGTAGTGGATTTTGGGCACGATTCGGCAACATCGCGTGGTTCACCCGGATCGCTGCGGCAGAGTTCGTGCTCATGCCTGCCTGCCAACGCGATCATCGCGATCTGACAGCGAGCATCGATTACCTGTGTGTCGAATTGCGCGAGCAGTGGCGTGGGATCCAGCGTCTGCGCGTGGAGACCGAGGTTCTACGAGAGGCCGCGGAGCCGTTGATCCATCAGGCTCCCGCGCGTGAGCGCTTCGCGTTTGTCCATCGCCTGCGCGGCCGGTTCGGCGTCCGGTGGCTGTGTCGGATCTTGGTGACCGATCACAGCAACTATCACGCGTGGGTGAGAGCGGAGGTCCGTCGGGCCGCGCGCAAGTCCGACGTCCAGGGGTTGATCGTACGGATCGTGGAGATCCACACGGCCTATCCGGCCTACGGGGCCGAGCGCGTCACCCGCGAGCTCAAGCGCCAAGGCCTTGAGGTTGGCCGCCGCCGTGTGGCCCGGCTGATGCGCGAGCACGGCATCGCCGGGATCACCCGGCGTTAGCGCAGAAGCCTGACCAAGCCCGACGCCGCAGCCGCGATGTTGCCTGACCTGCTACAGCGCGAGTTCACCGCGCCAATGCCAGGGTTGAGACTGATCGGCGACATCAGCTGCGTTCCGACCGGGGAGGGCTGGCTTTACCTCGCGACCGTGCTGGACCTGTGTAGCAAAGAGTTGATCGGATACGCCATGGCGCCGCACATGCGCACCGGCCTAGCGATCGAGGTGATCACCAAGGCGTATGATGCCGGACTGGTCGCTGAAAACGCGATCATGCATGCCGATCGTGGATCGCAGCTTGGGTTCAAGGGGTTGTTGCAACACCGGGTTCTTGGATCAACAGTAGCTGTTGGTTGAGGGCTTCGGCCGGTGTCTTCCAGCCGAGGGTTTTGCGGGGTCTGCTGT
>Ga0307507_10002625_pt1 | contig 37131 bp, 34 predicted proteins | sample 7_EM_MG_FD_207223 | JGI IMG/M metagenome (GOLD analysis project Ga0307507, IMG submission 207223) | Populus trichocarpa ectomycorrhiza microbial communities from riparian zone in the Pacific Northwest, United States - 7_EM | ecosystem: Host-associated > Plants > Roots > Unclassified | place...
ATATGCTGTGGCTCAGCATTTTATAAAAACTATTATTTGATCATGGATTGAACCAGAGTCCATCATTTTTCATGCCAAGCCGTCCCCCGTTACAAACTCTTTGGTGTACAGTATAGACGTCTGGAACTCATAGGAGATATGTAGTAATTAGGCTTGCGCCTCTGAGGCGCTTATTGATTAGGCACCCCGTAGTCAATAGCTTTCACATCAGGACACGCGAATCTAGTTTGTCCTTTCTTTTGGACGGCATAAGGTAGTTGGCTTGGATTTTTTCGTCTTTTATCCGGGTCTGAGTTACGCATAGGGTGTAGGGCTTTAGGAATCAAAATAGCTCTAGATTGTTTGAGATTATGGAGGATCATGATGACTTTGAACGGTATATTTCTTTGAGGTTCGTTCCACTTCCGGGTTCGCAGCGATTTGGAGAGAGATATATCTCCTAATCTACTCCCAGCTAGAACCTCCATCGGTGGTTTCGTTCATTAATTTCTTTCTTTCTTTCTTGCTCAGCGAGCGCGGTGATCTCACTCTTATTGGTGTGCTGTTTAGTTGTTTCTTCTGTATTATTGGTTGTGAAGCCGTTCGGTAAGACATCCCGAGGTGTTAAACCCAGCCGATCTGGCGAGGCACACTGTTACCGTAGGGTGTTGGTCACTGGCCTACGTTAGCACAGCTTCTCTTGGAAAAATCTTGTAGTCGACGATTACTTGCGACAGTGTATCCCTTTCGTGGCATATCTGGTAGTATGTCCTGTGCTACCAAATTGATCGGAAGATGAATGAGACTAATTAGGGACATGAAAAGCCAGTCTACTATTCCTTTTTATCCCTCATGCTCACCTCTAGGACCGGGGGGGCTAGTAGGTATCCGCTAAAGATGATACCGGTATGGCACTATGCATTACCGGCAAGCCGTACTATTTATGGTAACTAGTCTTCTATGAAGGGTATTATTTATATTCAGTTGTTGAGAATCCCCTCAGGAATCTTTGTACTATCAGACACCATATTTCTCCATCTGAAAAACACTATGGTGTATAAAATTCCTAGATCATTTAGAGGGTGAAGAGGAGAGGAAGAAACGGGAAAAAAAAACGATGCAAGCAAAAAAAGACATACAGGCAGTAATTTACAGATAAAGAGCTAGATATGATAAGATGAAAGCTGCAAGCCATAAACTTCACCTTCTCACAAAAGAGAACTCTCCCCCGACGAGTGAAAGTCTAGAGAACTTTATAAACAGGAGCCCATAGACCCCCACCCTGCAGGGGCGAAAGTGAATCGCCAAAAGGCGTAGGATGGCATGAGGTAAATGGGCATTCCCATTCCCCTCTGGTGGGAGTTTCCCCATCTATAAAGGGCAATGTCAAAGGGTAATTATCATGATTTACGGGCCACAGGAGGGAAGTGCGGCGGTTATTCCCACGAGGCGGTGTCTTAGGCCTTGAGTCGTATTGGGAGGTCCTCCTCCACTCCAAGTCCATAACCAGGCACCGGTTAAATACATGCCAGAAAGGCCTCTTCCCCTAATCCGTACCGAGATCATGTGCTCTCATCGTCCTTGCTTTCCGGTCCGCCTATCCCACAAGATAACTCTTGCCTCAATTTAATATGATGGGCTCTCCCCCACTGTGTGCGTAGCCGCTATGCGGGTCAGAGTCACGATGTCTCGGACGAGAAGCTCGGAACCATAGACGGGGTGCGACCGCCCCATATGACGCAAGGGGTGATGGCTAATGAGGTTAGGAGGTTGGAATAGTCTTCGCGAGGGCACCGCACATAAGAAATGCTCGAATGATGACCGGTCAGTATTCTGCCCCGAGGAACATATTCTAACCGAAATTCACCCCCAGTATTCAGGGTCTATATTAGACTCCTAAAGCAAGTTTTCAGAATAAAGATAGTACACTTCACCCCATCTGCTGGTAGTTGCCTTGCTAGGTTGCATTTACCATAACTTAATTCAAACGCAAGTAGGATTTTTCAGTCTTTCTAGTGCACAAACGACTCAGCACTTGATATTGGCTTAAATACTCTCGGCACTCAAATTGTTCAAAAACTGGCTTAGAATGCCTGGTAACTAACTTTACTGTCCCAGGTCCCATGAGGGATACGAGTACTAGTAATAGTGTGTAGGATGCCCGGAACTGGCGGTTGTACGGTGGGGAAATAGTTGTGGTGCAAAGTCAACAAAAGCACGCACCAGACTAAGGGTAAGGGGCTTTAGCCCTAATTTCTTAAGAATTTTACTTATGTTTCAAACCAGAAAGAATTAAAAAAGGATTACCAAGCATCAAATTCTTTTTGTGAATGGCACTTTCTTACTTTGGCTCAGAGGCTACTTTCAAGGAAAACAGCTCCTTTTTACACAGTTGCGCGCCAAGCCCGGCATTAAAAACAAAAATTAATGATAGTCACCCACTCCATCTCTCTGCACTCGATGGAAGCTAAATTCACCAAAACCAAAGCCCCTATCAAACCCGCATTTACCAATAGGTCAGTCGATCTCGAATCTCTAACAATTTCCTGAATATAATACTCCCACCTTCGATGGCCCGAGACCAGCCTTGATCCGGCTTGAACATTCCCTATGAAAGGATGTTCATAAAATATCACTCGGCAGGCGCAAGCATAAAAATACCGTAAGAACCGAAATAATTGGGCATGGCGCCAGGACGTCCAGAATTTCCCCCTCTGGATTAGGGGGGAAAACACCGCGAGAAGACTCACTCTCAGCCCTCACTTGAGACACAGACCTTACTAGGAGAGGCAACTCCAACGTCCTAGTGTGATGCCCAATTATTTCGGTTTATACGGTAGTGGAAATAACGGTTTGATGGCCGCACTTGGAGTGGGAGATGCCTGCTCTCTAAGGGCGCTGTGGTACGCGCATGTATCGGCGAAGTGACGCGTAAGCTACGAAAAGCTTTCACACCCCTGTTTTTCCCTCCTTCCTGTCTTTTCTCTCTTCACTCCTTCCTTCCGGTTCACAACTTTCCTTAAGTCTCTCCTTTCCATAGCCTTTGGCGTTCTGGGACAAATTCAAAAAGTGTGAACGGGTTCAACCCTACAATACGATACCGTTATTTTTGATATTTTCGAGCGACACTGTTTTGAATATGCTATACAATCATATCTTAGACTAATAGTAAATTTTATACCATAATATTATATCATAGCAGATTCGAAACAGTGTCACTTATAAATATCAAAAATATAGTAACTATGTCGTGTTATGGAATTGAACTTATTCACACTTTTTGAATTAGTCTCGGAATGCTGGGGCGTCCCCCGTTCCAAATTATTTGGTGCGCGGTATAGACGTCTGGAACCATACTAGCGTTGGCAACCGCTCAATAAATCATGCCCATACTTGATCTAGCCCTGGTTTTAATAGGTGATAGTCTCGTGGAGAGTCTGAACAGCGCCACCATAACTATATTTGCCACCCAAACAGTGTACCGAATAGCCCAGTCTGTTAACCTTCACTCACTCAAAGAAGGGACGGGCAGTAACATGAGAAACGGCGCTTGGGACGGATGGCAGTAGCAACGCCCGTCCTAAGCTCCGGCCTAGGTAGCACGAAATCCGAATTTGAGGAAACAATGAATTTGAAAGGGATGTCATAGTACCATCGGCTTTTGAAGTAAATATCTCCTTAGAGCCTATCACGAAACTAGGAAACATCTGAATGGCTGAGGTGTATCTTGTCGTTGCTGACTTCCTGTTCTACAGCTATCAAATTTCTCTAAGCCTGAAAGGCCCTATTTTACACTTCTCCCCGACCCCGCCGTCCAGCCGGGTACCCAAGACTTTTAGGTTGACCGAAAATAGGCAGTCTTCCTCACAAAATAAGAGGAAATACGGCACCGAAAGGGCAACAGAGGGAGAGAGAATAACGATAGCGAGTAACTTAGGTCTATTCGTCGTACTTGCTTGCTTGCTAAACTGACGGCAATGACAGGAGTATATATGGAAAACAAAACGCTATCCTCAGCCTTCCAACGATCATCACTCGTGTCCACTTCCTTCCACACACGTCTCCTCACACCTTGTCTATTCTTCAAAGAAACAAAAGAAAGAAAACATTCTGTGTTATCCCTAAACAACAGAAATGCATCACAAAGACTTCCTCTTTCCTCTGGCCTTTGATCCTAACATCCAATTCTTGTTCTTCCTTCATTTCCGTAGCCTGCACGCTATCCATACTCCTATCCGTCTATCGATGAAACATCTTTCTTAACCTCCGTGCTTTCATGAAACAAAAAAAACTCTAGCATGCCGAGCAGCATTTCCAACATTTCTATAATACCACCTAGGTCTCCTTGCGCAAACCCTCTAATACAGCAACACAGTAGTCCCAGTGTGAGTCTTGGCAACTCCCCCGAGATCTATAAAACCCAATGGCTCCACCCCACTCTGGGAGAGAAAACAAGTTCCCCGACAAACTCTTCGAGAGAAGGAGGCAACAGCGCCGATTGGCCATCACAACAGTTCACGGCCCAGCAGCCAACCACCAAAACCTCGGCTATACAGCTATGCTCCGCCTCTTTGCTAAACGGGCCTACTCGGCTCCTCGCCCATTTATTGGGAACCCTCTTGGACGCAGAAGATTCCTCATGGCCACTAGAAATGTCCACACCTTGCCCAAAGCAGAGCAAAACCAAGACGCTGTTGGGAATGCGGGTTCCAAGCCCTCGAGCTCTAGAGGTCATTGCTTGGTAGGGTATCCAGCAGATAATTCCTTGAGTAGCAACTAATCAACGCTTGAAATAGGAAAATCATATCGACGGGGTGGGTGATTATGTCGGCCGCTCAGGAACAGTATAGCCCATATTGGTCTGGTACTAAGTACTAAAGGTTTGTAATACTAATTCTTTGTAGGATTTTAGAAATCCCGACGGCGATATCACCAAGGCTATTCATGACATGTCTTTGAGGATGGAAGCTAAAATGGTCAGCATCGGAACGGAACTTAAGTCTGAGATAGCAAAGAACCAGGGCGATCTCAAGAATGCGATCGAGGAAAACAAGGGGCACCCAGTCTTTGAGCTGGCAAAATGCTATTGGGAATATAAGTATACCATGGCAAAAAAGCGTTCTGAACTTGGATATGGAATAGGCGGTAGCAATTCGGGGCTTGAAGACCGAATGGATGGGCATTCTACCAAACTTTACTTTCTATATGTGCTGGTCTTTGTATGTATTATGCACTTACAGGTTACCCCCGACCCAATACTAATATCTACCAGATTCTGTTCATTACGAGGGGCATCCAAAGGCCACCTGCCACAAAGTCCGAATTCACGCCTGACCCGGTTTAACCTTTTCCTAAGCCGGAGAACATTTAATGCGTTGAATAGAAAAAAAACGTAGCTCATCCTAGAACTCAGGGGATATTTCAGTTACTTGGGTGGGACCGCGTTATTACACTTTGCTTCTAAACCTTTCCCCTCTTCTCATTTTCCCCTCTTATATTATAAATTAGCTTGGCGTACTAAATAAGTAATTCTACTCTTTATTTTACCGGAGCTTTATTTCGTTTACGGTAAAAACTCAAATAATCGGACCGTATATCATTGGAGTTGCCTCCTCTGGTAAGGTCTGGTGCTTTCTTGTTTCTTTATATCTCTCAAGGAGGCTAAGCAGCTCTATTTTTTCTGTGTTCTTCTCCCCTTTTATAAAGCGAGTAATTCGCGACTATGATACATAGCATACCATCCGATTATTTCAGTTTTTAGGGTACTCAAATAGTATTGAAGCGGGTATCCGGGGTATAACCACAGTAGAGGCCAGACTTATCACAATCAATCATGATCTTCATCTCCGCTTGTTACAAGCTTTATGCCTTCACTTAAACCATTCCACTCCACTGAGTAAAAAAAAAAAACCCCCTCTCGGTGGATCACTACCCCCACATCGAATTTTTTCAACAAAAAACACCATTCCAATTCAAGGCGCCGAACACAGCCCCGACAAATAAGAGCACTTTAGCCACCTATGCTCCAACTAGGCCTATAACCTAATTTGCCCTACTGTCTCACACAATATAGAACTGTATGGTACCAATTCCAAACCTAGCCTAGATAATATCATACCAAAAAGGAAAAAACAAAAAATAAACAGAGAAAGAGACTATTTGTCCCCTCTTCCTCAACACTCTGATTTACTAGTAGATGGAGCCGTACAGCGCGGGCTCTCTGATCCCTCCTCCCCCAACTTGCATAGGGGCATCTCTAAGGTAGGAGTTGAGAGGCACTCCCTTGCTTTTCCCTCACACGTTCTGATAGCTATCAGGAAGGCCCTGTCACCGCTCCGCAGGCTTTGTCCATACCGTCAGGAGATATTTGCCGTCGATCTCGCGAGGTATATAGTTGGGATGGTGGCCATTCGGCCGCGCTAACGCCGTTTCTGTCCGGTAGTCTTGTATTCTATGGATACCCGCTACAGGATATCTTCTTGTGGAATATCTGATGCTACCAAATTAATCGCGAGAAAAGTAAGACTAACGAATAACACGAAAGGCTGCGTGCTAGGCTCCCCCACCCTCCATACGAAGTCTCAGAGGGGGTGGGCACCATGTATCCGCTAAGTAGGTTGTCGTACCATCCATTAAACCATATAATTTATGGTAACCAGTTTCCTATTAACGATCGTCTGAAAAACCCTTACGCTGCTCGTATCTTACACCGCTTATCTCCTGTCTAAACAACAGTCTATATACGATTTATCCGTCGCTCTGGAGAGCGGGGAAAGGAGGAAAAGGAAGAAAAAAACCGCGCAAGAAAAAAGGGGCACAAGCTGGCAAGAAGTTATAGTTAGACAAAAACTGGATGATACTGTACGATGAAAATTGCACGGCATGAACAGGCTTCTCAGAACAATAGAACTCTTTCCCTCCACGAACCAAAGTCTAGGGAACTTTGTAAAAAGAAACTCATAAATGCCCACTCGACTATACAGGGGGACGGGGGAGGTTTAGGCGGCGATGACATATACCGGTATGTGCGTTCCTAACTCGTAGGATGTCCCCCATCAACAAGCGACGATGTCTAAGGGCAATCGCTTTGAGTAACATACTAAAAAGGGGAAGGGGCAGCGGATGTTTCCACCAAGCCGTGTCTCCTGGGCCTTAAATCATACCGGGGGTGACCACTTTGTGCAAAGCTACCACTCTCTTACGACGATTCATAGTAGCGATCGAGAGCGGTGTTCGACCGTGATTATCCAGCTTGTCGGGGTTGACCTCTTCCCGCCCGAGTAGCATTTTCACTACTCCCTCATGCCCACCAGCGGCAAGCGAGAGGGGTGTTTGGCCGCGATTGTCGGGCTTTCCGGGGTTGACATCCTGCCGTCCGAGTAGTACTTGCATCACAACTGCGTGCCCATTCAAAGCAGCATATCGGAGTGGTGTTCGGCCGCGATGATCTGGCTTGTCGGGATTGACCTCTTCCCGCCCGAGTAGCATTTTCACCACTCCCTCATGCCCATTACGAGCGGCAGCTGAGAGCGGTGTTTGGCCGCGATTATCTGGTTTGTCGGGACTGACCTCTTCCCTCCCGAGCAGTATTTTCATCACTCTCTCATGTCCCTTCCAAGCAGCAAACAAGAGCGGTGTTCGGCCGCGATTATCAGGCTTTCCGGGGTTGACATCCCGCCGCCCGAGTAGTACTTTCATCACAGCCTCGTGTCCATTCAAAGCAGCATACCGGAGTGGTGTTCGACCACGATGATCTGGCTTGTCAGGATTAACCTCTTCCCGCTCGAGTAGTATTTTCACCACTTCCTCGCGTCCAAACCAAGCCGCAAACGAGAGCGGTGTTCGGCCGCGATTATCTGGCATGTCGGGATTAACCTCTTCCCGCCCGAGTAGCATTTTCACCACTCCGGCATTTCCCCTCCGAACGGCAAACGAGAGCGGTGTTACACCGTCGTTATCTGGCTTGTCGGGATCGACCTCTTCCCGCCCGAGCAGTATTTTCACCACTTCCTCGCGTCCAAACCAAGCGGCAAACGAGAGCGGTGTTAGGCCGTCGTTATCTGGCTTGTCGGGATCGACCTCTTCCCGCCCGAGTAGTATTTTCACCACTTCCTCGTGTCCATCCCAAGCGGCAAACGAGAGCGGTGTTTGGCTGTAATTATCTGGCTTGTCGGGATTGACTTCTTCCCGCCCGAGTAGCATTTTCACCACTTCTTCATGTCCATTACAAGCAGCCCATGAAAGTGGTGTACAACCTAAAAAATCTCCTTCGTTGATATCGTAACATTCGCCCTCTATCAAACTAGCTATAAAGTTCCGTAAGTCCGAAGAACGATGCGCAGTGTAGTCCACTGAAGGGAGACCAGGTATCAAGGTAGCCCAAATCCCAACTATCTACTTGCATTAAAAGTAATTTGGTCGATATCTGACCATAATCCCCCTTTAATAGCTCCAGCGCAAGTAATCTCGCGCGGTCCGAGAACTCCTTTTTCGCATGGATCCCCCAGTATACAGAACGATATTCTAGAAAGGGTGTGTTCTGTGCATCAGGAGAGGGAGCAGTCGAGTGGACTTTGACCTGTTGCGAATTCAGATAAGTCAAACAGATTTCTGCCATTGCAGAGTGAGGTCTACTGAAAATATTGGAGTGGGCGGACAGGTACTCTTGCAGAGTAAAGTGGATCAATCTCACAGTTGATGCTTCCTTATCCACAGTAATAAGCCCTTGACAACAGCCAACCAATATCGATATCGAAGGGACATTGTCAGTGTTGAAATCCGTGGAGCCCAGCTCAACTGCCCGGGCGTGGCAGAGCTCATCTACTTTCAATGGCCGCTCCGCATGACTGATCCACATCAACGCCGCCATCATGAGCCTTGGTTTGTCCCCGCCTTGCGCCTTTATCCGTTCGATCGTCGCATCATAAAAATCTCCCAACCCCAATCCATTTGTCATTTTACTTAGCTTCTCTCGTCTCCGATGGATTGTCGATTCATGCAAGATTGCCTCGATATTTAAGGAGACCAGTAGAAACCTAGATGCATATATATTAGCGGATAGTATGGTGCGGGGCTCCCAGTGTCATTATCCCTACGTACATACCCGACATTTTATCGGGAATCTTCTCCAGAATTTCCGCCGCCAGACTCTCGTCCATCGCTTCAGGGCTCTCATCCTCATCTAATTTAACACGAAGGTATCCGATGACGTCGTCTTTGCTCGAGCTGACAGATACATTCGTCACTTGCCTAGGAAGGCGCCTTTCGACCTCATCTCGAATATGGGACCTTCCAATAATGAATATTCGTGTACGCGGGGACTTCTCAAGGATTTGTTTTAGCGAATCAAAGAGCTTGACTCGATGCACTACCGCACATTCATCCAGGGCATCAATGCACACAAATGTGCGCAGTGAGGATGTGACGGTCTGTAGCATCTTCACGATGTCTGGGAGGCGCGGCCCTCGTCCACCAATGGCCATTTTCTGCTCTTGGAAGGCCTGTGATATTTCCTCCGGAATTTTTTCCAATCCGCCAACTATCTGCTTGAGTAAGGAACCCAAAATACTGGTCGCAGACTGCTCTTTTCGGGCTGCGAAATCAAAGTAAAAACATGTAACGGCTGTGTTTTGCTCTCTGACCCGATCGCACAGCCTGTCTACTACCAGCGAACTGACACCGCATCTTGCTAGCACTAACTCTCATTCTTCACTCCTTTAAGAGTAGCTCTCGTTACCTTATAAATGTCTTACCAACCCCAGGACCTCCGTAGCAAAACAAGACTGCCTTATCAATGTTATCATTTTCACCTTCACCACTCCAGTCATGCCAGCTTCTGAATTCTTCAGTTTGCATGAGCCATTCCCCCACATCGTCAACGCGGCGCTCTTGAATATCCCGATGTCGTAGCTTGGGTTCAAGGGGTGATAACCAGGCTAGGAGTTGAGACCGATCATCCGTAATAGTATAGTTGTTCCATACGTTATTAAAAGAGTTTGTATTGAAGCAGTTGGCGCTATCCTTGATGTGATATCGGGGCATTTTCGGCCCTCCACTGCGTGGACAATAATAAAGTAATTATTGAATATGCTCGGTTGGAAAATTTTCTGGGGGCTGAATAAAAGCGGGGTCTATTCTTCAGTCCTGTGGATAGCAGTGGGCGTCTGCTCGAGTAGTCAAGCCACTAAAAACTTTGTGAAACCATTCTCAGGCTGGCCGCAGTCTCCACCATGCCTAGCTTACGACGAAACTGGGCGGGTGATGAACAGGGATCACCCTAACCCTGACGATCCCATCTTCTACCATCCAAATACCCTTGTTCATCACCGCCCAATTTTCTCCCAGGCCCGGTGGATATTGTATCAATGTAATGGGAACCTCAATGACATGCATTTGTTGGAGTAGACATTTCGTAGATGAATATATATATTTGACTGGGTGCAGTACTCGTACTGTACCCGCACTCGCACTTCTGATGTAGGTAAGTCCAGCGGATGTGGCTCACAGAATTTCAGCATTGTTTGCTAGCCGGGACTTTACAATACTTTTATTGACACCATGGGTACTACCGGTATACATCAGCATACTGGTAAGCATATACACCACACATGTCTATTAGTAAGTGCTAGTCCCTCACGGATATTTCTTTCTGCCATATACGAACACCCGGGGGACACTCCGGCTGGGTGATATATATACTGTAGTAATTCACAGAAACTCACATCAAAGCGATCCAACTGCACTGCAAGAGCTGTCGTATGGTTCTTGGGCATAGGTCGTCTTCGGTTAGGCATAGCACCCCTGAAAGCACACCAAATAAGCGAAGCCCGAGTTCAATTAAATCAGCAGCACTTTGAGAACCCCGTGCCTGATTATTACAAAGATTCACCCACTGGCAGCTAGGAACTCGGAGATTTAGCACATGTCACTTTGGTCGAGCTTCATTGTGGATTAGCGCTTGTGCAAGGAATGAGGCTCAAAGTGTCGAAAAGCTCGTATGATACCAAGCCTCCGGTCCTGATGGGCCCCTACCCCCCACACACCCTCACAAGCTCACTAACACAAGACGGGTCTAACCCAGCTTGAATTTTGGTGTTGTGAAGCCCAGACTCGCTCCCGGTTCCTTAATGTGGTAGACAATCAATTGAGGTCTAGGTAGCCTTATCGTGTGGTTGCGGGAATGGCCATTTTTGATTTAAAAAGAGCAGGTGACCATGGCTCTTGTCAATCCCTATCCTATGAAGCATATGTGGATTCTTGCTTCACTGAGCCCTCGCTTCACAGTGGACTGCTTGGGCACTGTATGAAGAGATAACACAAAAAATAAGACAGGTCCTGTAAGTCACCTGAGGGAAAGCAGCATCGAAAATACTGTATAACCTCAGCAATGTCTGAGACTCTTTCTTGCAATATCAGACATATAATGCCTAAAGATCCGAATGCTGAGGAACTGTCCTACTTCAATCATGACCCTCTTAGATATTTTCACGCATCGCGCAAGTAGTGAAAATTGATATCGCAAACATAAGAGTACCTGTACTTAACATTAGCGATGATTACTAAGCATTCAACGAAGACACTCTGCAATATGGCTCCACGGAACTTCTTATCACAAGAAATCACTCGCATCATTGCTTATCGGGGATGTTGAAAATATTCGATGCAGAAGTAATGATTTACGGTTAGGGTTTTACGCAGCGGAGAGGAACGGCTTGTGTGGAGATACAATGTTTGTATTATGCGAAGATGAAGATCATAATTGTTTGTGCTAAGTTGAGGAAAGGAAAGACATGAGGAAGAAGTGAGGTGAGAGAAGAAAGAAGACGAGCGAGAGAAAGTGAGAGGAAGAGCAGGAAGGAAGCAAAGAGAAACGGACAGGGGTGTGACAACATTTTATTAGCCCGTGCGTCCCTTCACTAGTGCGTACGTAGGCCAGTGCGGCCTTGTAGTGCGGCTATAACAACTGCGATTTCCAACAGGGGAACATGCGTGGAGATATCGTACATCATCTGTCAGCAAACGCGGCGAAACTATGGATTTTTAAATCGTAATTGCCCAGCCATCCTAGGCCAAACCCTACTAAAAAAAATACGGACAGAAGTCCACTGATGCATGCAGGCCTTGGACCAGAATAAGGGATCTTCCCAATCTCCCCAGTCTGCGTCGGCCGTCCCTCTAGCTCTTTTTGTTTGAGACCCTGCGCTTTTGGATTTTCTCCGAGAGATGGTGCGCTCCGGGCATAGTGTGAGATTTCCCAACACCGCCGGAGGACGTAGTAATGGTAGAGTTCTTGTTCTTTCTGGCGGTAGTATTTGTGTGGGTAATAGAGCGCCGAGGTTTGGCTGTTATCCCTTTTAAATGCATAAGGAGTTCCTTTAAGAAGGGTGGCTGGGCCAAAATTAACTCATTGAATCCACGTGTCGCCCGTAGCAATCCGAGCTTCCAAGAAGCATATTGCGCCAAATATTTCAGAATCGAATGTGAGCTAGGAAGGTTGTCATATGCATAGCTTATCAACATAACAAGGCTAGTCGCATCTCTCTCGCTCTTTGGCTCAATAGGGTTGATCTCGGTGTGGAATCTCGATTCTGCGAGCTGTTTTAAGACATTTACGTTGAACTTATCAGCGAATACGCAGAGCTCAAGGTGTTTGTGAAGGCTCGACCATGGATCATTCGAGTCCGGGGGGCTTTTCGGTGCGATGCTCTTGTAGGAATAGTCTCCCGTGTATGCCCATTGAGTGAAAAGAGTGAGCACCTCTTCCCCCTCATCTGGTAAACGTATTATGCCCTCAATACCTTCCCTCATGTCATTATTGACGTGCTTGTCGAGTTCTGGGGATATGCTCGCGAGGAGTTTTTTGTGTATCTCCATTTTTTTGCGCTTCGGCCCAACGTACAAGGTGACTGTTCCACCGAATAGAAAGCTGATAAACAAATGTTAATCACAGGGCTCGAGCGGCACAATTTAAGAAAGTGCGAGGTGTTGGTCTTACTCTTTGTACTCTAGAGAATGCTCAGTTGTGGGTTTATCGGGAGGTGGAGGAAGACGATATCCACAATTTTTGGAAGACATAGAGAGCTGATCTGGTATGTATCGGAAAACTTGGTAAATCAACTACTGCGATTAGGACTAACAGTGGCTGTTGGAGGAATAGTACTTACCTAACACGGTAGGCCCAGACAAACCACTGGCGATCTTGCTGGATCTCGTTAACGGGAGCGCGCAATTTCCTTAACCTATCCAGCCAGGGTAATTGTGGCCTAGCGTCGCTAATATGATAGTAGGGTAGGGGAATATTCGTTGGAAAGCTGTCGTAGGCGGGTTACAGCGATGAGAGCGTGGTGTAGGTAGGCACTGGTAGAGGAGGCGTGGGTAGATAGCGAGATGGAATTTCAATTTATATAACTTACGGAGAAGGGTACGTGCCGAGGGCCTGTCTGGATGCAACGGTTCCGTTCCATTCCCCATACAAATCGCCCTTTTCCTTCCGTTTCAAAACGGAGAGAAGGCCATTTCCACAGCAGAGACGGTATGCCGCTGTAGTTGCCTCCTTTAGTAAGGCACGACGCCTCGTCTTTCCCTCCTCTACTTTACGTCTCCCGAACGAGCAGGGCAGCTCTTTCTTCTGCGTTAATCGACCCTTTTTCCAAAATAATGAATCCGCAACTACATAGCCCCCGCTCCCATTATTCCCGTTTTCATGGTATGCATGCCGGTAGCTCTACTATAGACGATCAGAATCAGCCCTGCGCCCATCTTTTGTCCGATGACTAAGCGACAGTTTGGAATTTTCACATTTCTTTTCAAAAATTGCAAACCCAGAGCGATTTGGAGATGTAAAAATTTATTTATATACTTAGAAGTATGGTCTCTCATGCTGTATTTTCGGCACATTTTTTTCTGGTACAAGCTCCATGGAGCTATACCCTATATTCCCCGTTTCCGCTACTGGTATTCTGCACTTTTGTAGTTGTTAAGCTGGTTCTGGCAGCTATTCTTCGTTTTATTCTTTGGGAAAAATAAAAAGTACAGTATGATACCACACTTTGTAAATGTTAACGTTCTGGTGATGTGTGGCGATAGTCTGTCATTTACACCTACCGGTACTGTACTCAAAGTATTTTCTCAAAACCAAAAGCTACTTCCCGAGTCGCAAAATCCTCGTCCACTATAAACCTCTTTAATCATAATAAAAATGAACCATCCCAGCTCACTCCCAGTGACCATACTCGAGCGGCCGAATTGAAGCCGGGCACTTAAGGTGGCAATCCCCTAATACAGTAGAAACTCGAATAATCGAACCGTGCACTATGTCGTTGGAGTTGCCTGGGAAATTTTGATGTTTTTTTGGTTTTTTTGTCCTCCGAGGGACTAGGCAACACCAATTTCCCGAAGCCAAAACCCATATATTGCAGATATCTAGACAAGAAAGGAAATAATTCTAGAGAGAAATATCAAATAAGTAACGCCAAAGGAAATACAAGCCTATCTCCTCCGCTCAGTTGTCCTTCTGTCAGTTCCGTTGTCGGAGGCATTGGTGAGGCAGCCGCTGCCCTTGCCTCAGGGGATCGTTAGCGCCGATGGATCCCTGGTGGCAATGCGGGCGCATCGAGGTGGTTTGTGAGGGCGGTGGGTCGGGGGTAAAAAAGCGCGAGGTGTAGGGAACTAAAGAACGCGAGGTGTAGGAAGCATGGGGAACTTGTGGTGGAAGAGGTTTAGGATCCTCTATGTATGGGGGGTCCACGGGCCCGGAGTTTCTGAGCTATGACCCCGCACTGTCCCGGCAACCGGGTATACCTTTTTCCGCCATCTCCGAGACACAACTATAGTTCGCCAAACGCTATCCTTCGTGCTTGCCCAATTGGCAATGGGTTGTTCCAACCCACCATCTGTTTTTGCTGTGTTTTTCGCCTCTTTTATAAAGTGGGTAATTCTTGACTACATAATAATAGTAGCATATGGTTTGATTATTCGAGTTTCTACAGTGGAGTGCCCGGCTTCAATTCGGCCGAGTGAGAGATCAACAACTAACTATAATACAGGCTAATGTTTAGATTTTACTTTCTCCATTAAACATACCGCTCAGATTCCCCGAAAATCTCAGAGTAGTAATAGTTGAGATTGAGGTATGATAGTATTAGAGGTTCATGCATGATAGTAAGAGTGAGTGATTGTTATGATTGGGGGTTAATGAGGTTTAGGGTGGGCGAGGACTTTGCAACTCCCCAGCAATCCTAATATTCATGCACTGTACCCTAAACCCTTTCTAATCATTAAATATCACTCGTATCGAGCATTTACTCCGTTTTTCCTATCTGACAAGAGGACTCGAAAGCACAATCACCACAATAGGGAAGTAAAAAGGGAAATGAAAAGAAAACGAAAAACAGACTTTAGTCCCCCCGCCCGAGAATTCAAAATCAATTTACCTAGCTTCAAGCCGCCGAACTCACCATGAAAGAAATAATCAAATACCATACATTCTCGACAATGTGTAAGAGCTAGCCCCGCCATATAAACTTTGAATTGGGATATAATATTAAATTTTTATTTCCTACCACAAATCTAGTCCCGAAGTCTTCGTAGAGGGGTAGGAGTACTTTTACCGTGCTAGTAGAACCCCGGAAATACGGTAGCCTGCCCCACTTACCTTGCTATACTCGGAAGCCAAGTTGAGCTGAGTAGCAAAGGATTGGTTATAATAGGACCTCATATAGCACTGCACTCCTTGTGAGCCCGATTTTAGTTTGTAGAGGCCTACCGATGCTCAGATATACTGCTTAGATATAGTAGCTAGGCCCAAGAGAGGAGTTTGGAAGGTTTCATTCAAGCTTCATTTTTTCTCAAAAACAAGACAACATTCATGGTCTTTCACGAGACTCGGGGTTAATTTTCTTCCCCATGGATACCGGTATGCTTTTGGCATTGTTACTTTTCACCTCTTATCTTTTTATTTTAATTGTTTTTAATAAGCACTGATGAGATTGAGTGTGATCTGAAATGTTCGGTATCAAAGGATATTACAGAAACGGGATGAAGGAGGGCATGGGTAGGTGATATGATGTTTGGGGGGGAAATAAGAAGGGAGGGTGCTCATGAGGCTAGGAGGGGATTTAGATTTTATGATACTACTAGTTTTGCTTCATTATTCTGAACTCTGTTTTTTGCCATACATACAAGTGAACTTTCGCACTGAACTTGATGCGATGACTTGTGAATGGCTCAATATATCGTGGCACCTGGTCATGGATCTCTTAGCAATGGACGAGGATGATAAGCCCTTACATCTTAGTTGAGCCATGACGAGAAGCTTTGAAAAAGAGTCTGCTCTCATTTGAAAAACCCTAATGCCCGAAGGATGAGAAAAGCAAAATTTTCTGCTTAAGGGTTTACCTCCTTCAGTCCATTTTTCTATAAAAGCTCCCCCACCCATGCTTCTTGACCAACCAACCAACAACATCATCTCCAAACATCCTTCTTCAACACAGCAAAACATCAACAGAAAAAAATTCAAAAAATTCAAAATTCACAATTTAAAATTCAAAATGTATCCTACTCCGATGCAGTTCGCCAGAACCACCAACAATTACCTCAACACCAATTCCTCCAACGTCGTTTCTCCTACCATCTGGGTTACCGGAAACAAGTCCAAGGGTGGCTATAAGAAGTCTCCCCTCCTTGATCAGCGCACTGCAGCTGTCTTGGTCGCCATGGGTCTGCCTCTCTCTTTCCTTCCTTTCTACCCTCACACTTTGCAATTGGCGTCTCACTCTTAGAGAAAGCGACTAACGACTCCATAGCCACCTCCGGTGATGATTTCGTTGACCTCCGCAGGCTCGCCATGTCCCATGGCAAGCGCGACAACCGCAAGAATCTTGCCGGGCGCTCTATTACCGACACACATACTACCGGTCACCCCGCCAGAAAGAACAAGAACTCTACCATTACCACCTCCTCCGGCCGTGTTGGGAAGTCCCACACTATGTCCGGAGCGCACCATCTCTCGGAGAAAATCCAGAAGCACAGGGTCTCGAACAAGAAGAGCCAGTGGGATAGCATTGGGCGCAAGGAGTGGTTGGCTAGCCGGCTTGGTTTGGAGAATGATAAGAAGGGGAAGGAAGCAGTTGATGGGTTGGTCGGGTTGATGGAAGGGTTCGGGATTGGTGGTGGAGAGAATACTAAAGCCAAGATGGAGGTTGATATGAACGGGTTGCAGATGCAGATGGCTATGTTGGAGGTTATTCACGAGGATGATGAAATGGTTATGTCGGCTGTTTAGCCTGGGGTATTGAGAAATACATCGTGTACTGTACCATGATCCTTGAGAAGCGTTTCCATGGATCTTGGGGTGTCAGAGAACAATCTACATGTATTTGCAGAGCAGATGTCGTTTAAAAAAAAGGCGGGAGAGGGGAATCTTTGTTATCAATAAATAAATAAATAAAATAACATTCAACTAACATAGACTAAAACACTTGATGCTCCTATATTATAGGGATTCAGACACAGATAACGTCGAATTGCCTGGTATAAAAATTTGCCTATATTATAGAGTACCAGATACGCTTAGCACTTAACAGGTATCATATGTCTTATAAGCCTCCTCTATCCTTATAGCTTTACATAGTTCAATTTAGTTAAAGACCCCGAGAGATAACTGCTTCTCTTAAAGTATAATACTAGGCGTATTATAGCTCACTCTCCTCTTGCCCGGAATGCGAACCTACAACTCGGCAAGCGCCTCATTGACCACCTACAGTAGCTAGTATGGATTAGTCTTCCATTTCGTTTTCTGGAAAGCGCTGGGGGTTTAGATATAGGTGATAACTTTGAAATTAGGAAATATCAACTACATCGAGGGCCGTCTAGTAGCCGTCTACTTCCCCTAATTAGCCAAGTTTTCCACGGCAGGTAATCTCGCTGTGAGCTCTTGTAAAAAGTAGTTTATAGCTTTAGAGGATGTCCGCTACTATCTAGGGGAGAGCTATGTGTAGGCGACTAGAACACTCGCAAGGGTGCCCCACTACTCAAATTAGGCCCAAGCGACCCCCACTAGAAAGCATATATCAGATAGAGAGAAGTTGGGTACTACGATCACTAGGGGCTAGCTGTCTAATATAACTTAACTTGTATCCCGTTGGTAAAAATCTTAACTCTCTAATATGTGGATTTAGTGACAGCTACAGCTATTAAATACCCTGGATTAATTAGTAGGAGCTATATATGCTCTAGACTCTGTCTGTAGTCTACTCCTGCTGGAAATTAGTTGAAAGAAAGTGCTCCTGGAGAGTACAAGGCTTCCTTATAGATCTTAGGATTGGCCGGAGCCTACCTCTTCTTTGGCAGTATTTGGCCTCTCTCATGTGAGTTTAGATCATTGTTCCAAGAGTCATGTTAAGATATTTGCTATACCAGGTGCTCGCCCTATCTTATTTGAGCTGGAAGCGTGCCATGCACGGGAGCGAATTGTCTTCCGGGCGAATTTTGCTCAAACACTCGGTAGAATTTCGCTTGGAAAAAAAAATGAAAAAATGTGAAGAAAAAAAATGTGAAAAAAGCGAGAAGAAAAAAACGTCCAAGTTCGACCCAACGAAGGGCGAATCTAACATACCGTGCTATCAAGGAGATTTGCTACCCTTCTAGATTTCCACTCTCCGATGCTTATATTCATACAGAAAAAAACTACTAAGTTATAGGTGCGTGGCGAGTTCTTCGAGCATATCCAGGGATACAATTATTTTTCTTCTTCTCATAAAATTCTGTCCATGTCCTAGTCAGACGTCATGAGTCCAGTTGATCTCCCGAGCTATAAAATTTGATCCTATGTAATTGCGTCTTTTACTACGGGAGTTCATGTTGCCGAAAGTCATGATAAATTTAGTTTTCTTGCAACAAGCCAATTTTAGGTCGCCGGCTTGTTAGAGAGTAGATGATGGTAGGACAAACGACTCGAATATGGGGCTTTAGTAGCATATGAGGAGGATTGTGCTCAGGAGCACGCTACCGCTGAGCCAGGTTAGGTCTACGAGGTTCCTGTCCGGGGTACTAGGGGTTAATCATGTATTTAGAAGCCTTAATTGGACCTTCTTTTACACTTCTTTGGGTTGCGCGTAAACAGCCCCCCTATATCTTAATCAGGATCAAAGGTGTTTCATATATGGATCCGCCTAACAGGTCTTTGATAGGTATATGGCAAATTGTCATACTGTGTCATATTAGGTTGGATTGTAGGCTATGTAAAATTACTATTCTGGCACTAAGCCCCCACGAGTGACGGGCTGTGATTGCATTATAAAACGACTAGGGAAGTCGTGGCGATAACCTAGTGAACTACTTGGAGATGATAGCGGTCAATTAGAGCAGGTTCCATGAATGAACTGAGGCAGATGTAACTTAAGGCTCTTTTTGCATATATTGTATTGATTATATTTGTTTTTTTACTTTAATGATTTTTACTAGAATCAATTGTTCCCCCCCCACCTCCTCCCTTCTCGAGTGTGGCGGCGGCTGTTTAGATATAAAGGAAAAATATACAGAGAAAATATTTCCAACACCCGTACAGAGTGACATAAAGCTAGTTGCTGACTAAGTACTGTAGCTATCCAGAACTATACAATTTGATGCTAGGTAATAGTCCCCTCTGCCTCAGGAGTTCCTGTTGCGGAAAGTTTCTAATAAATTACTGCCACTCCGCAAAAGTCTTCCTGAGACTAAATTTCACTTTGGCTAGGGGTCGTTTCACGAAGACTCTTGCTGAGCAGCTGTAAACTTCCTTATAACAATGGGATTTTATTTCACCGACCACCAGAGATTGGAAGATGGCTGGACAAACTTAACTATGAGGCTCTGGTAGGTTTACGGTTAGTTACTATACTGTATCATATTATCCCGTATTATTACATAATATTTATGCTATATAAAATTCCCATTCTAACACTAAAAATATACGAGTGACTATTGGTGACTGCATTTAAAACTAGAAAAAGGGAGGAAATAATGATGATAACTAAGCCATCTACTTGGAGATGGTAACGGTTAATTGTGGCGGCTCTTATGAATAGACTGAAGTAGGGTTAAAAAATTATTTTTTTCCCTTTTTTTAAAACAATGTCATGCGTAAAAACCATGGTAGTTCGGTTATATAAGTCCCGGACACAGTATGCTAAGACTATGCCAAGAATTTTACCTGATGCCTTGGCCAATCAGGGAGTAGTAAACACTGGATCCTGAATTATCCTAGACTCTGATGGAGCACAACCGGTATTCCTCAGCATATTCGGGGACTGTTCAAATTACTATTATACTTATATTTGAAACAATGCCATTGGGTTGGGAGAAAAAAAGGAAAAAAATATACCGATATCCATAGTGTCATACAGACCCCCTCAATCGGTCACAGTGCATTACAGTACTCGTCACCAGTCCCGCATATAAGTACAAACAAACATGCAAAAGCAGGCGGAGAAGAGTATCTCGCGATCAACCCAACCCACCCCATCTCACCCCATCTCATCCCATATTCGCCTTCCTCCTAGAATTACAATCCCCTCAATGAACCGGAAACTTCGACACGCTTCTCGAACTAACTGCCAGGATCCCTAAACGGCCACCTCGTCCACGCCATCGCGAGATTCACCAAATCGTGTGCCTCCAAACACCTCACCCTCCTGGTTGGCGGAAGTCTTTGGTGGGCGGGCAGGTCCGCCAGTATGTTCTCCGCGCCAGGGGCGAGACTGTGAAGTGCGCTGGAGACGCTGCTGGCCCGGAGCATGAAAAGTTGACTCAGGAACCATTCGAAGGTTAGCCGGTTACTTTCGCGCTCGAGCGGAGTGGGCTAGGAGAGGAAGGAGTGAGGGACTTTGGGAACCATTTCTAGGAGGCTCAAAGGGACCCAGACAAAGGTTAGCCAGCATAAGAGGGTGAATAGGAGGGAGGGGGCGTGGTACATGTGGAAAAAAATCTCCCTTAGGGTCGATATGTAGGGGTTCGTATGGTCGATCGTAGGCTTTTAAGAGCTTGTTGTGAACGGCGTAGATTTCGTCTTCTCGGCCTTGTTCTTGGGGTTTAACTTCGTGTCTGCGGGACCATTGCTCTTCCCATTCCTCCCATATCCGGGCCGCGCTCTTGTCGCCTTCCTTGCTCACGCTGGCGGAGGTAGTGCTTGGTTCTTCACCTGTAGCAGCCCCTTTGGGTTGGTCGCCACCTTCCTCTATCTCCGCTCTCATGGTGCTGTGAATGTCGTCTGGCTGAAGAACTTTGTTTGGGTCAACGCGGAGGGCAGGATGCATAGCAGCTACCCTGATGACAAATTCCCGAAGCTCCTTCTTATTCCCATGGTAGTACCAGGGTAGGTGTTCCATACCTTTGATCCAGAGCTTTGGGTATTTCAATATCTTGTCCTCGATCGCTTCTATTTCTTTTATCGTTGTGGGTTGGCTCCTTTGGGGGAGCTTTTGGGGGCGGCTAGGGGTCGGGAGTTTTGCCTCTCGTCTCCGCCTATCTTCTATTTTGTGAAGTTTCTCCGCTGCTAATTCTGCCTCTGTTTTATAGCCGAAGGTTCTCCGGATCTCGTCGTATCTATTGCGTACTCTCACTTTTTCCTTGGTTGGGAGACTCACGGTGGTTTTGGTTTCTTCACGTGGCGGATTGCTTTGACGATCTTGCGGACCTTGAATGTTGTCTTTTCTAATTCCTTCTGTTGCCCACAGGACAGTTTCTTTGGGCGGCCGCGGATCTTTGCTAAGCCCAGCTCCTCCGCAGCTCCGCTACTAATTTTTTTTATTTCATCTTCCATCAACTTTGGTCTAACATTTAACTTTATTCTCCGCCGGATCTCCGACTTTATTTCCTGCCGCTTGCTTGGCGCGGGCTTCTTTTCCTCCACATGAACGTTACCCCGGTTTATCACCGGAAGTTTGGGGAAGCCCTTTCCTTTGCGGATCTTATCCGATGCTGCGATCTCGGTGATGTCAATTATCGCCTCTACCATTGCAGCGGGTCTTACTCTCGCTGCTATACTCCGGGGTAGGTATCTATCTCTGATCGAGTCGGTCACCCATAGTAAAAAGCGCACACGTCCATATCGTTGAATCCAACTTCCTAAAGCACAGCAGGTGATGAATTGAGCGACCAACCTGTCGCTCTTGGTCGATTTACCCATGTATCCGACAAACAGTAGATCGGCATTCACGTCCTCAGAAGAAAGGGTAGTTCTAATGTCTGGTCTGGGAAATTTATCTGGCCACGGAGGCGGGAGTGTGTGCTGCTTCGGCTGTAAACGTTCATGCAGTGCGGCTGAGAAGATTCCTAGATTCAGATTCGTATCCATTATCGTGGTTTGTTTGTAGGCGGCTAGGTTTAGCTTGTCTAATGTTGGGGCTGAATTTTTATCCAAAGTAATATCAGTTCATGCTTGCTCAATTCAACTCCCTGGCGAATAAATAGAGCGATGAAGTAAAAGCTACCCACTGCAAATCTCCCAATTGACCAACGACGGGGGAAGATGTCTCGGCCTCCTCCTACCAGCTGCGGACGGGAACAATGAGCGAATATGAGCGATGGACTCATCAGCGCTCTTGCGAAATATTCTCGCGATTGCCATGGTTTAGCAGGTCGGATTGGCGGTGACTAGTCGTTATGCGCGAGAGGTAATTAGGTAGAGGATTTTTCGAAAAAAAGAGAAATACCGCAAGAACTCGAATAATAGGACCATGTGCTAGGAGGTTAGAGATGCCTCTCCTTGTAATACCTGGTGTTTATTTTTCTTGGAGGAAATTCGGACGACCCATCAGACAGATGGTCAGAGTTTCAGGTTAGCATGGCACAAGTAAAGTGTTCGATATAGATCACGTGCGAAATCTAATCTGGATGGCCAAGACCCGCCGCATGGGCCTCACCCCCAGCGGATTGGCGCTGACTGAGGCTCAGGGTGGGGGGAAAGCGAAGCTTGGCACGGCCACTTTGCAGAGCCGCGCCCAGGCTCTGTTGGACTGGCCCTCCTTTGCAGTCGAGACATGGTCGCCAAATCTCAATGGTAGTGTGCCTTCAACCTGGATATTGCCAGCCTGTCGTTAAGGACTTGTTGTCGTTAATAAGGAAACTTCCATTGTCCGGTTACTCCACTTTACCCTTCACGAGTACCTCCGGGCGCATCATGGACTCGCTGGCACGGCTCACGCGACAATTGCGGAAATCAGCCTAAGCCGCCTGGATACACAGCAGGCCAAGTTCCTCTCCCGACCTCTAACGCGGACCCTTTCTCCATCTCCGATGCGCCCTCCCTCTCGACCCCCAATACGTACAGTCTCTCATATATACTTCTCTGTATTGGGGGGATCCACGTAAAAGGGGACCTTTCGGATTGCGCGAAACTGCTTACGCTAAGGACTACAATAACCACAGATCCACTAAAGCCATCTCAAAAGCGCAGAAACCGTATGTTCACCCTATTGATTTTGATAAGGTTTCCCTGTTCAATAGTCTGCACCATGCATTATCTTCGGGATTGCTGAGATTATAGCTGGTTTGGTAGCGGTGGAAAATTGTGACATCAACCAAAAGACAGCATGGGTAAAACACCTCTCGAGTGGGCTGTATGGAATGGGCACGAGGGAGTGGTGGAAATACTACTCGGCCGCGGCGACATCGACCCCAACAAGCTAGGTGAGGACGGCCAAACGCCACTACTATCGGCTGCTCGGAATGGACACGAGGGAGTGGTAAAATTGCTACTCTGCCGAGACGACGTCGACCCTAACAAGCGAGATCAGCGCCACCGAACACCGCTCTGGGGGGCTGCCCAAGAGGGGCACGAGGGAGTGGTGAAATTACTGCTCGAACGGGACGATGTTAACCTCAACGAGCCAGACGAGGACGGCATGACACCACTCAGCAGTGCACATACGAGGGGCACGAGGGAGTGGTGAAATTGCTGCTCGAACGGGACGGCATTAACCCCAACGAGCCAGACCAGGAGGGCCGAACACCACTCAACAGTGCTGCCTGCGAGGGGCACGAGGGACTGGTGAAATTGCTGCTCGAACGGGACGGCATTAACCCCAATGAGCCAGACCAGGAGGGCCGAACACCACTCAACAGTGCTGCCTACGAGGGGCACGAGGGAGTGGTGAAATTACTGCTCGAACGGGACGACGTCAACCCCAACAAGCCAGATGTGAGTAGTCAAACACCACTCAACAGTGCGGCTTTTATTGGGCACGAGGGAGTGGTGAAGATATTACTCGGACGGAGCGATGTCAACCCCAACATAGCAGATAGGTATGGCAGAACCCCACTCACGGGGGCAGCTGACAGGGGGTGGGGGGGAGCGGTGACACTATTACTCGGACGGGGCGACGTCGACCCTAACAGGCCAAATGAGTATGGCCGAGCACCACTCAACAGTGCCGTCCGCAATGGGTATCCGGGAGTGGTGAAAATGCTACTCGGACGGGACGACATCAACCCCAACAAACCAGATAAGGATGGCTACACACCACTCTGGTGGGCTGCCCGCCATGGAAATGAGGGAGTGGTGAAATTGCTACTTGGGCGAGGCGACCTCGACCCCGACAAGCCAGATAACCACGGCCGAACACCGCTGTTGTGGGCCGCCTGCTTTGGGCACTCAGGAGTAGTGAAATTACTGCTCAAACAGGATAACGTCGACCCCGACAGGCCAGCCGAGGACGGCCAAACACCACTCTGGTGGGCTTCTCGCAATGGGCACGAGCGAGCGGTGAAAATACTACTCGGACGGGACGACGTCAACCCCGACAAGCCAAATAAACACGGGAAACGCTACTCAATTGTGCTGCCTGCGCTGGGCATTCGGGAGTGGTGGGGTTGCTACTCGGACGGAATGGCGTCAACCCTAACAAGCCAGACAAGGGGGGCCGAACACCACTCTGGTGGGCCACTAAGAATGGCCACACGGGAGTGATAGCTCTGCTGTGGCCTCTAACATCTCCCACTCACAGCACGGCCTAAGCCCGAAGAAGCACTTTCCTTATTACCACCCCCGAGCACTATACCCGTAACCTATGTGCCATTCCCGCGAGGACCGCAACAGCCTTATAAACGTATTTGTCGCCACCACTACCTTCCTCCTCTCGCCCCCCTCCAACTCCCTCCTCTAGCTTAAAACACTCCCTTGCGGTAATTTCCGTCTTACCTTCCCCTCCGGAGTAAGCCTGTCACAGAAACATAGTTTAAATCTTTTTCCTGGCGGGAAGAAATCCTATGCCACGGGAATGCCCATATCTATCACATATCCGTCTAATTCCCCATCCCAGTTTTTCTTATGGAGCTAAGTCTGGAATTGTGAGCTCCTATTTAAAAGATAGTGTTTAGCGTCAGCGGGTGGCTATTTCTGCTCTATTAAAATAACTGAGGCGGGCCTAACCTGAAATCCTCATCATATTTACTTTTATTGTTTTTTTTGTTTTTTTTTGGCTTCAATGATTTTTACTACAATCTATTGTTTCCCCTTTCCTCCCCTCTAGAGTGTAGGCGCGACGATTGTTTAGACAGAGTATAGAGGAAAAATATAAATATAGGTATTTCTAACACCCACACATAGTGAGTAAAGCTAGTTGTTGACTAAGTATACCTATGATGGTAATTAGTTTCCACCATAGACATGGTGTGAGACTGACTGAAGGTGATGCTGGAAGGGGGCCTGCATTTTTTGGTTTTGCCCATCAAGGGAGATTCATACGGTAAGGAGTCTTTCAACTGTGACATTAACTCCAATCCCACAAACCTCGCATCAACCCCTGGTGCTCTCTGTGCAGCCAAACCCTTCTTCATTGTCTTGGATCCCGATCCCCTACCTGGCATGCGATTTTCGAAGAGCAGTACTTAACCTCCGTTGCTATACTCTGTTCAATCTGCATACACCCTAGTTGATCTCTTAAATATACTACGAAGGTTGCTGAACAAGACTTAATAGCTATTGCTATAATCTCTGCTTCTTTTGGTCACAAGTGCCTAGCTCAAAAACCCGATGCCTATCAGCATATAGTAACCACTGTAGCTGCCTAACGAGTTTTTCGAGCAGATCTGGCAATATTCCTTAATCTGATAAGAGTGATTGAAAGGGCCACTGTGGCGCGCAATATCGACTTACGGGCAAGTTGAGATATCCCATCCCAGGCCACCCTTTTCCCCACTACAGCTTTTACTGTACCTTACCGTTATTGCAACTATAATATAATAACAAACACCGTACCGAAAATTACAGCAGTAAAGTACGGTACTGCAAAACGGTATCTCGAACTATAAAATTTGATGCTGGGTAATAGTGTCTTTTACTAGAAGAGTCTATGATGTAGAGAGTGGTGATAAATTAAGTTTCCTTACGATACAACAAGTGCATTTTAGGTCGCCAACCTCTAGAGAGTAGTAAGTTAGGTGAAATGGCAGCGATAATCTAGTGACCTGCTTGGAAATAAAAAGCGGTGTTAGACGCTAACTTAAATGGATTTCTTAATTCTGAATCTTTTTAGTGTGCCCCCACTAATTCATTACCCCGTTTGACTCGCTCCCCGATAAAATACGCTACCGGTCCGTTGTTAGGAGATCTCTATTACCGGATAACAGTACTGCAGCTTAGGAAACGGGGTGATTTTTCAAATAGCGGCTTGAGGCGCACAAAAGAGATATGGTGGACATACTGCCTAGGCAACGCTCAATTGGCGTTTACTAAAAATTTCGGCAAGCCCCTGTGAAGACGGCTACAAAGTCTTCACTAATTCCCTTTGGCACGGATTGCCCCGCGCAGCAGTGGCGGCTGACCCCATGTCCAGTGTAAACTCCCGGCATCGGGAATGCTCGAGACAGGGCCCCGGGAATTGCCATCTCTAAGAGTAATGATATTGGCACATGCTGGCGGAAGAGCACCTTCTAGAAACGCAGTAGGGAAAGCTTACCCGTCGTATCTCATGACTTTCAAACGGTAATATGGCTCCCGCCTACACAGTATTCTTCACTTTTTTTCCATGCTACCTCCATCCCTGAGGCCGGGTAACCTTAAGCCAATGACCGATATCCCAGTTTATCGGGCAAACAAATATCATACCCGTTTCTTTAAATATTTTCACATTACGAAGCAAACACGCACTCGGCCAGTGCTATGATTTGTTTTAAGAAATTCCTCCACAATTTTCGCTCACCGGTAGACTTTGGGCTTTTCTCAACTCTTCTACTATCGTTGAGTTACCTTACCGATTAGAATTTTCCTACAGGCTCCCTTTAGAACCCTAGAGACTATCAAGTGGTGGTGGGTGTCTATAGACGCACATCAAGGGTTTAGTCCAGCCCTTGCAGCCGTCACGGCACTTGAACTAATACATAACACCTACTAATCACCACCGCACTCTTGCTTGACAGTTCTCTCTCCCACATCGCTCCACCGGCCCGCCCCAGCTTTCACCGCTAGCGTCTTGTTGCATGGAATCAAAGCATTAAATGTCCAAAATGCAGAACGTGAGCAATCTCCGCCCTGGCAGCGGGACCACACCGCCATTCTCAGTGGCGTCGCTTTTGTCTCTTTATCCCCCTGGTGATGCAAGGGCTTCTGAGCTAGCCTCAATATTGCAGAGCCTAGAATTAGGGAGACTGCTCTACCAGTCGAGGAGGAGAAATTCGAGTGTTGTTGGAAGTGGTGAATCCCCCCCCTAGTTGTTTTCTATTACGCTTTGGGCATCGGGGGTGAATGTGCCTGTGGTCTACGGATGTGGGAACCTGGTTGCTATTGCCATGGCATCCACCTCACTGAGTGGGTGGGCTAGAGTCTCGGCCGTTACGCAGTTAGAAAGGGTCCAGCAAAGATTAGCCATCCATTCCGTAGAAATAGTGAGTCGTTTTAGGGAATTCTTCCCTTGGCCCGGCAGCCTACTCGGAATGCTCGGCCTACACCACCAACAATCCCCTAATATCTACAATACAATAGAAGCTCTTTGATTCTTTGTATTTTTGTTTTCTTCTGGGAACCATTACTAACGAACCTATCAGACCATGCAGAAGAGCTGACGGCCCCCACCTCACCCCTTCTCACAGCCCAACCTGCGGCCCGCGTCCCTTTCCCTCTACCGAGGCCACCTGCACTTAGCGCCGTACCCCCTCCCTCAGTCCAAACCCCAGTTCGCACCCCCTTCCCACTGCCAGCACACCCGGGCTTCCCCACCAGTGCACAGTCCTCAAGTTCGCTCACGTCTTCCACTCCGCAGAGAGGCTCATTCTGCACTACCACTCACCTCTCACAACTCATCGCCTCGGTCGTTCCAGAGGTCCAGCGCACGCCTGGATGCGACACCGCTTCTATCATGGGCTCCAGAGCCCCACCTTCATCCCCCTGTTGCCCAAACTCCCTTGCTAACAACCCCACGTCAGCCAAAAGCAATGGCGTAGATGCTGTCCTCCACTCTCGCAGAGATCAAGGAGTAAAGAAGAAGCAAAGGAGAAAGGGTAAAAAGCAAAGGACCCAGAAGGGCGACCGCCAGCCGCTTGATCAGAATAGCGGACAGGGCAAGCCTAAATGGCAGAGGAAGGGTTCTAAAAAGGATCAGGGCGGTGACCAGAAGAAAGGGAAATCTGCCGAAGGTGTCTGAGAGTAGACTATCCGAGAACGATGGCAAGGCTGGGATGTTTTATTCGGTTATCTAGATAGCGGCATCCTTCTGGGGTACCTCGTGGCTATCAATTGTGTCAAACTCACGGTAGATTACTTTCGTACTTTTTTATTTGTTTTAGAGATCTTGATGAACGGACCCCTTGAGTGTGCATTAGTAATAGCTGAAACCCGTGTTCATCTAACATTGGGTTTAGAAGCATGGCTGCTACCCCCAGGGAGTATAGTACCGTTTCGGTTACTAGCGTCATTGCGATGTTGTCTTCACTTGCTTTTGTTGCTTATTTCTAGCTCCTATATTAGCTGCCACTTTAGTTATTAATTAAGACGGGCTTCATAGAAATACAACTATAAGGTAGGAGGTTTGACCGAGTGATGTCTGATGAACACCGATTTCAGAGTGTGCCAAAGAGAGCAGCGTACAGTCACTTCGCTTTCCTAACCACTACCACTTGCCAAAGTACGCGGAACCTCGCTGAGGGTGCAGCCTAGCCCCTAGATAGCCTAGTGCCTAGCTGGATTCGAGGCCTGGTGAATAACTGCCTATCCGAGAGCTCTTTATCCTCTCCTCTCACTAGAGAGACACAAGAGAGAATATGTTGGGCGCGTTGCAGGACACGCGCTAACTTGCTAAGAACTTGGTATAGTACACTTGCGTCGTTGTCTCTCCCCCAGTGTTTCCCCGACACCGTTGCCGGGCTCATCCCGTAAAAAGGAGCTCCGAGACCGTTAGGAAAAAGAGAGAGTAGGGGAACAAGAATTATCTGGGACTCGGACACTTCTTTCTTTCGTCAGCTTTTGTGTTTTCGGAGCCTTTGTGATCTCAAGATATCGCTACGCTAACTCGGCCTAGTTTTTTCGTGATGGTGGCACAACACTTTATTTATCCATCCCTCGTAAGTCCATTTGACATGGGCACCCCAGACCGATGCGCTTCGCCCTCTAATAGAGTTGAGAATATGGTTACTAGCCCAGTACAAGTAATGCTCCCTTGGATTGTGGAATACGCTGAAACTTATGGTTAGTCGAGGGGGCGGATAAGACCCGGAGAATCATTCCTGAGCAGAAGGCACGTCCTCAAATTAGACCCCGAGATTCCTATATGGGTTATTTATTTTATTTGTTTGATCAAATTTCAGAGTATGATAGAGATAGGTAGAGGCAAATCACAAAATATCACTCATCTTGTCTCCCGCCTTCCTTATTAGAAATGCCCACGCTTGTAGGTGGCCCCAGCTCTCGTTTGTCTTCTCAAATCTCCTCTCTCCTCTTCTCTTCAGCACAATTTTTTCCTTCCGGCAAACTAAATCAATCAAACTTGTCTTACCACAATTCCTATTTGGCCTTTCATCTTTTATTTCTCTCTTCTCACCTTCGATAAAGCTTTTCCTAGCACTGCTTATCGAACCCTAATCGCTACCTATCATTTCTGACAAGCAGCAGTACGCGTACGGGCTCGCGGGACATGAAAAATTTTGAAAAATTTTCTCCTATAAAATCTCCTTCCCTCTTGTCTTTCCTTCCCTTTCCTTTATTTTCTCACGGTATCCTACAACTCCTTAACCGCTTCGATACGAATTATTCTCGTTCACCTGAACCACTCTACTTCGCTCCGTAAAATTCTTTTACCTCCATTTTCAACACCTCTTTTCAACAGCCCCCCACTGTCCTGCATCCCCACGCTGTCCCTGGCATGGCCTGTAGTCCTACCCCTACTCGCGGAAGGCACTGTCTCACTCTTAGGGCCCGCCGTCCGAGCCAAAGACCCCCGTCCTGGACAGACTGCTAACGGCTGTCCAATTCCGTCCGGGGCTCTTGGTAGCCCCCTCCACCGGGCCCCGCGGGGTCGTAAAGATGCTACTAAAGTGGGGTGACATCTATCTCAATGCGGCTAGCAGGAAATCTGGCAGAACATTAGTCCCAGCACAGCTAGTGATCCCAAGCGTCCCGGCAGCCCTTTTTCTTCCAGCATTCCGATACATCCTCCGCTTTGCTCTCAGATCATTTCCGGCTATATTAGTGAACAAATCCACATTTCCTATAACGGAGCATTTTTCCGAGCCAGTAGGGTCCACATCCGGTACCCACCGGCTTTGGGTTGTCAGCTCCTTACCTTCCACGGTGCCCACCATTCACTTATTGAGTCAAGTCTTCTCGGGCGTGCCCATGGAAGGCATTAGGGTAGTTCACATCATTCTAACCCAACTCCAATTATCTCTAACATGCATTAGGCTCTAAGCGAGCTTGTCCTTCCTCACATATCAGCTCTCTTGGGTCACACAGTACGGTAGTGGGCACGCTGAATCGGCTTCCAATAGAGGCAGTCAGCCCCGGGGTCGAAAAAGCGTTTTTCAAGTGCCAAGTTTATGGTTGATCTGCTAGTTTTTGTACGCAAAATGGCGTTACACACCAAAGTATTTCGACTTGGAAAACCTGCATAATCGTCTTTCAACCCCGGGGCTGAATGCCTCTAATATGGCCTGTTGTCTTGTCGTCAACTTTCTAGTCAGTCGCAAAGCTAAAGTTAGCTCCTCATACAAACCTGAGCTCAACGATGATAGACCAAGCCACCTCCCAAGACCAGACCTAGCATTCAAGCATACGAAGGTACAGCGCCTAAGTTTTGAATATTTCACTAGCAGGAGTATTACGCTAGCAGGGGCCAAGGCAGCAGGTTGGGTATAAGGACAGCGAATTGGGTATAGTGGTTACCCAATTCACCTCCTCACCCCCGCCAGCCGAACATCCCCTGCTAGTAAAATATTCAAAACTTAGGCGCTGTACCTTCGTAGAGAGGAGCTACAGAAACTAGGTGTTCCGCAACTATCTTACTCAGATTTCCTAAATAACGAGGTTGGCCCAGCACCTACCCACGGAGAATATTAGGGAGTACCAAAGGTGCATCGAGATGGTTTATATGCTAATACTCATATAGGGCATACAAACCAGGTAACTCATTCCTCCTCTTTGATTCATAATGAGTGACACAGGGAACAACCAACAAAAGGGGACTATATAGGAAAAGCACAAAGGAAACCCCCCCCCCCACGCGGAGTGATCGCCGGTGATTTTCAACCAATGGGGGTTGTGGGGATGCTGCTGGGGAACGACAACATCCGTCTCGACATCAGTGAGGCCAAGGATGGCCTCGAGCTACTCTGCTCGGCTGCTAAGGGGGACCACAGTGGTGAATGGCAGAGTGCAGTGGTAGGGCTACTCGTGGAAAGGATGATGTGAACCCGAATACACCTGATAGGCTTTCTGGTAGTGTTCCAATTTGTGATCCGCAATAGGGATAGAGCGAGAGGGGCCTTGTTGCTGGAACGGAGGGATCTGGAGGTCACGACAGCAGACTCCTGCGGACGAACCCCGCTCTCATGGGCTGCCTGTGGGGGGGGTCCGGGCATCTTGGGGATGCATCGGGCTAGACTAGCTGGGGGATGAGACTGTATTTGTTCAATTTTGTAACATACCATAGCTCCACTATGCCATCAAAAAAACTGTATAAATAATATTATAAAATACCTATTTTATTATTATTATTATTAGACCCCTTAAAATATTTTTCACAAAAATTAGAAATCGAGTTGCAATGGATGGAGCGAGTGGGAAACGATGTTAACTGCTGAAAAAAAGCCAAGTCACAGTACAATATAAGTTAGCTACTAGCTAGCTAGTGGTTCTCGCCAGACCCTTGTCTCTTCGATGCTGTACCTATGGGACAAAAAAAAGAGAACAAACTTTGTTCGGCACGCCATAAAACCTTCATCTTTCCAACTTGTACACCGTTCTTGCTCTGAGGGATATTTCAACATTCCACGTTTTTTGTTACAGCTCAACTAGGGGCCCTCCTGACGGATTTTCGTTTTCACTGCGACAGTCAGTTGGGTAGGCAGCTACTGCGTGAGTGAAGCCTTTTTTTCTTTTTCTTTTTTTTCTTTCCCGCGTTCACCGCTCGAAGAATCCGACAGTTAGCAGAAAGAAAGAAAGAAAGAAAGAAAGAAAAAAGATTTGAATTTGCGGTTCGCCGAACAAACCCTAGAATAAATAAGAAAAAGGTTTCCTCGGGTGAAGAAAATTATTCATGCAAGTTTTCGGTTTGAAAGTCCTCTGAAGGGTTATACTAGGCTATCTCCGCCGCCGCCGGGGAAATCATCATGAGGCTACGTAGCTATGCCTGTCCATAGTACTCGAGACCCACAAGAAAGGAAGGAAGGAAAATAGAGTTGTGCTGGGTGGTATGTAGTTTCGCTAGGTATAATATGTCTGGAGACTAGGTAGGCAGATGGTGTACCTGTACTGTACTCGTACATTCGTGTACTAAGAAATACCTATCGACCCCACATGGTTAGATCTTAAGGCAAGAGTTCCCAGTTAGTGTCTAAGAATCAACTCGAAACATGGTGAAGTTATTTTTTTGAAAATAGAAATATAGATTTGGGGTTCTGTGGGTTGGCTCAGTGCGACAATGGATGTATCGGTACATACGGTACTGTAGCATACACCATCTGCGGCGTACTGTACTTAGGCTCCCGACATATTATCCTTGCTGAAGAGACATACGATATGTAACACTGGGCACGACTATTCGAGTAGTTCTCTGACGTTTGTGGGAACGACCCGTTGCATGATAAGTTACCGGGGAATTTGGTTATACGTGGGACTTAGCAGTTTGTCTTTAGTTAAGTGGGGGGTATCATCGCACCAGGTTGAACTCCATAACACCAAACAACCTCAAACCAACATATTCAAGAAAAATATTGCCGTAAGAACTTGAATAAATCGACAGTGCGCCGGGTGGTCCAAAATTTCCTCCTCTGGGAAAGGGGCGAAAAATACACCGAAAGAGCTGCCCTCCGAAACAAATAAAAAGGGAAAAAGCACCAGACCTTCCTAGGAGAAGCACCTCTAACTTCATAGCTCATAGTCCAATTATTCTTGTTTTTACGGTGGTACGGCTTTTAAGACAACTAGTGGTCGACGTCGCTACCCGTTCTATCATCCATCGGAGTTTCTGGTTAGGTGAGGTTCACGGAGGAGCGGTGGATGGGAGGACTATGAACTGAGAGATACTGTAGGTCTGAGCTTATCGGCAGCGCCAGCCAACGTTGGGCCAAAGGCCAAGCAAACCCCTGGAGCAGTCCGTGATGATCGTTTAGTACAAGTAAGTCATTCTACATATAGATTGCCTCTTTCTCAACTGATGAACTGTTAGATAGCGGGACCATTTCCGTACCTTGGATGGCAGTCTTGCAAACTTAGGCAAGGTATAGCCCGCGCTTATAGTTACTTTATAATAATTAACTAGGAACCATCATGGCAGGGCCACAGAGACTTGAAGGGAGATGCGCACAAGTCAATCGGCGAACTCGCAAGAACAACGGAGAGGGGATTTGGTGGGATGAACTCTAAATTTAGAGAATTGGAGGTCAAAATTGAGAGTATCGAATCTAACTTCGAACTTATAGTAAGTTGATACCTAGAACTAGCATTTCAGGAACTTGAGCATCACAAATGTTATGGCAATTGCTGATCACTAATAAAAGATTTTCCCAGTGTGGGGCGACTCCAGATTGCGCGCTTCTGACACTTGTTTGACATCGGCAGGCCTCAAGACAACTACCCCACGGGACATGCCGTAGGGTAAGAGTGGGTAAACGAAAGATATTGGGTTCGAAGATATGGTGAATTTACCTGATTTCGTTCGGACTATAATTACAAGCCCGGGTGCTGTGCTTGGCGGTTGGTTGAATCGGGAGTGCGAGAGAAGTACCGTAGCCTTCAGACTATTTCAGCCGCAGACATTGCGGTCCCCCCGAGGAAATTCGAAAGAGGCTCATTAGGAGGTGTTAGGGGGCTCGCCTGCGTGAAATGGTTGGATGAAATGCTGGTTTGTGACACCTCACAGCCTTGCCCCTCAACATGGCTTTCTTCTGCTGTCAGAAGACTGTTAACAGCCTTGATACTCTGAGTCATTATCTTTCCTTCCATCTCAGATAGCAATCTTTGGATAGTATGGACTCTAAGGGGATTACCGGGTCATTCAACGTCAACAGTTTCAACTCAACCATAGCAGATGACAAGGCACAGGTCCTACACTGGTTGCCACCACTCGAGCCTCAAAAAAGACATCAACATTTAAGGGAGACCCGACTCGCGGGTGTGGGACAATGGATTTTCAAAACGAGCGAATTTCAGAGATGGAATACGGGGGGAGGCGGATCCGCTAATTCTGTGCTATTTTGCCATGGCGATCCAGGTGTGGGGAAAACTCATCTTAGGTAACAAGAAATCTCAGAAGAAATTCCATATCACTAACTACTTGCAACTTTAGCTCTCTAGTAATCGATCATTTTTCTAGCAGTGGACAGGATACGGTAGTCGCTGGGTTATATTGTGACTACCTCAACAGAAAGAAACAGACTGCATCAAACATGCTAGGGGCTATGCTCAAGCAGTTGGTGGGGAGAGGGAACATTCCAAAGGATATACACAGAGCTTTTGAAGGAGCGAAGGATCATTTTGGTGGGGTGCGCCCACAAGTTCCAGAACTCGTCAAAATGCTGAAGACGGCGATTGTGCGACGACGACGGGTGGTTATATGTATTGACGGCTTGGATGAGTCTCTCGCGGCGCATCGGACTAGCATTCTTAGCTCTCTGCAAGCTATCCCTCAAGAGTTGTCAAATGTTTTGTTATTCTTAACTGGAAGGCCTTTCATCCGTGGTGAGGTTGAGAAGTTCTTCCCCGGTGTCGATACACTCTCAATTAGTCCAACAAAGGGCGACACCGAGGCATTTTTGAGGATGAAGCTAGACGGGGACACGGAACCTGACGCCATGGACAAGCGCCTACGAGCCGATATAATAAAAATAATTCCGAAAACAATATCTGAGATGTATGTCCAGTAGCTTACCGTGTTGAGTAGAGGTCGCGCTGCTTATGATCATGAATAGATTTCTTCTTGTCTCCCTCAGCATCGAGGCGATTCTTGCAGAGACAACAATCCATCGGAGGAGGGAAAAACTTAAACAGATATCAAAAGGCCAGGATGTCGGGGACGTATACACTGCTACTTTTGAAAGGATCAAAGCGCAGGAGAAGGCCAGATCGCGGCTAGGAATGGAGGCCATCATGTGGGTAGCATATTCGGAGCGGCTATTGCAGCCAGACGAGTTATGTCAAGCCTTAGGGGTAGAGGTGGGGTCAAAAGATCTGAACAAGGACAACGTGCCTACGATACGGACGATAATGAAGTGCGGGTTAGGATTGGTGACAGTCGATTCGTCATCGTCAACTGTCCGGCTTGTGCATTTCACTCTACAGGGGCATATCTTAGCCAATCCCACACTTTTCCCAAGTCCCCATTCGGCGATTGCGGAGGTTTGTTTAACATACCTCAACTTTGTCTGCATCAGGGAGCTTTCGCCTGCTCTTGCTTCACCCCCGCCGACAGCTCCCTTTCTTGAATATGCTTCATGTCACTGGGGAGTGCATGGTCGACGAGAAACCAGCAAAAGTGCAATACTTCTTGCACTAAAGGTACTTAATAGATTCGACAGGCATATATCGTGCAAGATTCGCCTATTGGAAAAAGCTCTACGGGACCTGCCTTTTTGTGCTGGCGATGACCCGACTGGGTTCACTGGGCTCCACGGTGGAGCTTTCTTCGGAGTTTTGGAAATCATGGTTTCTTTGTTTGAGGTCAAAAAAGGGGATCTCAACGCACCTGACCCGAGCGGTGGCACAGTGTTCTCATGGGCTGTGCTAACACTAACCTTAACCTCCAGGGCCGGTGGAGAACTGCAGGGGACTGCGGGGGACCGCCGGGGACGGGACGAGTGATGTCTCATGATGTGAAAATGATTTGTTGGAGGCGCATGATTTCAACTTGGCTAGTAATGGTGGTCCAAGCGTAGGACTATAGTCACCTATAGTCTGTCCAGACCTCATCTTCCTGGGCGTGGTCCACCCTAACACCCCAGAAAAGGCGGACTATGAGCCCGAGTCCGTCCCGTCCCCCCTGAAGACGGACTGACTGACGGCTTAGATCACCAGCAAAGGCTCTATAAAATGAACGATAGATTGTGGCTCGGGGATACTTAGTTTGCGACGCTAGGTATCATTTCGGGGGATAAGGGGAAGAATTCGAGACTCGGTATTGCCGCTTTGATGTGAATCTCTCACTTGGAGCTTCCCATGGTGATCGATAACCATTGCCACATTTTGGGAGGGATTGGGAGAGTACGCGCGGAAGGGAGAGGCATCACGAGTTAAGAGATGTGCGGATTCCGAAGGAAGCGAACAACTTGTATTACTAGTTTAACAAAGAAAAGAGATGAAAGGAAGAAGGGGAGTGCAGATGCTGAGAGGAAACAGGGGTGAGACAAGCAGTCACGAGGTATCACTCATGGCCACAGCAGAAGATAATGTTGAAAATTGACTTTCGGATGTACACTTTCTACGTGTTGGAGTATGGTATAGCCGGTCATTCTTCCTTAGTACCGGTTTCCTACTCT
>Ga0307507_10002626_pt1 | contig 37121 bp, 35 predicted proteins | sample 7_EM_MG_FD_207223 | JGI IMG/M metagenome (GOLD analysis project Ga0307507, IMG submission 207223) | Populus trichocarpa ectomycorrhiza microbial communities from riparian zone in the Pacific Northwest, United States - 7_EM | ecosystem: Host-associated > Plants > Roots > Unclassified | place...
CAGACAGGGGTCATAAAATGTATGCTGATACATACATTTTATGACCCCTGTCTGTCCGATCACCCACCTACACCCCCGAGTACTATCGCTACTATACTTCGATATACTATAATACTACCGTATGCCACCCACTAGGTTCTTGGGTTATTGTTCGTACCGCCTTACCTTACCTTACCTTACCTTACCTTACCTACGGCACTTGACTACCGTACCTACCGTAACTGCCTACCTACCCGCTTGCCTTCATATATATATCTCTGGCTGGATGGGTATCTAACACATTATTACCGAATGAAATGAAATGAATATCAAAAAGGATACCATGTGGGGACATTCCTCCTGGCGTCTGTGCTCCAGCACTGGTTGGATACTGCACAATGTGATAAAACCCATATTTAAAACTAAGGGATCCCAATTATCACTGTTACTATTATTGTATGGCGCAGTGTGTGGGTTGGGGATTAAATTGAGGATTTCTTATAATATCTAGTGTTTTTGGTGAGGGGCTTTCGTTTTGTTGTGAGGTATCGTGAGGTACAGGTGTTGGCTGAATCTAAGAGTGAGTACTAGTGAGTAAGTGTCACGAATACGGTAATAAGCTATAATGCAGTAGGCAGGCGCCCCAATTGCTTCCCAATCTCGCGACTAAAAACCCCCCATGATCACCACCACTACTACCGCATGTGGGGTCCGCCGTACATGGTTAGCCATCCAGTCGGTTGCAAGGAAGGTGTTGAGAGTTCTTTTATCAATTCTCGTTGTAGTACACATATTTGATACCATGTTTGACCAACTGACCATATTTCATATGTAGCTGTCATGGGCAAAGAGCATCAGTGCATGTACTGTGCGCGCTGATATGTAGCTTATGCAGAAGGCTTGCATATCAGATTTTCATGGGCGAGGAGACCGAAGGATTGGGGAAGAGAAGGATGGAAAGAAAGGGGAAGGAGAATCAGAGTAGGAAGGTTTATTTTCTCCCTCACAAGATGGGATATAAAGATAGATGGCGGGCGGGAACGGACGATCGCGCAACAGCCAGTTTCAGGAGCGCGGGATCTGGTTTTGCAAGTTAAGTTTGAGGTTTTTTTTTGGCTTTGTGGCCTATTGAGTTACCTACTGGGGGGATGGACGTGGGTGATGGGACAGACAGGGATTAAAAATGTGTGCTGATACATAGATTCTCTAATCCCTGTCTGTCCGATCACCCACGCCCATGCAGGAGTACTGTAAGTCAAGGAATCTGTGCATGCTAGGGCAAAAATAGGCGGGATACCGATGCTTGTACGACGTCGGCGATGAACGAGGTTTGTCGGAGGGGCCACTGTCTGGCCTCCCTCCTTTCATCGCCTTCTGCCTTACTGCCCTCCACTTCCCGGGAATCTCACCTCCTTCTCCATCACCCCCCCCCCCACAGGGACTATGCTCTGCTGCAGTGCCCCCTACCCCCACTTGTGCCCCGCCCTGGCCTAGAAGTGCTCGTACCCAAAGATAGGGATTAACGGAATGTATGGGAAAAAAATTTTGTGCCTACGGTACTAGTATTTGGGCGGAAATACAAAATATACCCCTGTCTTCGGATACTTCTGGCCCAGGGCAGGAGGTCACTAAGATCATCACTCAATTTTCCCTCTCCTCCCTTCTGCCCCTTGCCAGGTGCGGAAAATATCATCCCCATCGGAGCTCGCACACAGCTGTACTCGAGTACTTTCCTTCTCCTCAGCTCGGCTCACTCCCGGGTCTGAAAAGAGGGGAAAAAACAAACTCCCCTTCAGTGCATACACACAACATCCCACAATCTACCTGTAGCTCTTTCCCCCCTCAACGATGTGACAAAAAGAGACGGTTGTTTCCAGCCTCATCCACCGGACGACCAACTAACTAGGATACCCCGGGGAGACGGAACCTTTTCCAGTGAGTGAGGGTCTGTGATTGAAAACTATATTTATCGAAACAAGGGTAGAGTCGCACCCCGCTACTCGAGTACGGTATTCTAGATGGCCAAAATCCAAAGACCCTGCCTGATACAGTGGCGATCCAGAGGTTTGGAACTCACATTCAATCAAATTTATTTCATAACTGACTAAAGGCTAACTATGGGACTCAGCCATTGGTTTTCTGCTACGAGTACCTTCAGGGTTACATTTCAAGGGAAGCCGATCCAACCTCCCTATTGCGCAGCACTCGAGTGCATCATGAAAGTGCCACCCACATGTCCGTATGCATACAGCACGAAGGGCTGGCCAGAACACAAGAAATCTCAAGAGGTAAATGAAACACTACGAGGGCCGCCAAGCTATCCTGCCACCTAACAAAAGAGATCCATTTCCTTAAACATCCCCCCAATGCTACTGTTCTTGTGGCCCCCGATTAGGGAATTGCATTGAGCATACTTGATTCCTTCACCAGCCATGAAGCTGATGGGCCACAGCACTTCAATCACATAAAGCATATCCACTTCAACAACCGCAGGACTCTAGCGTTATATTGCCTTGCCCTACCAGTTCGATTCCTACTGGATGCACTCACCCACATAGCACCGCAGCTGGCAATGGACAACCTTCACACCTCATGGAGACCGGCAATGAATGCCCTGAATAGTAACCTTTTGAATTGGGCAAATGCGTTAGGCCGGCGCGATAGCACAGTTATGGACATTCAACCAAATGTGCTATAACACTTAACCCGTCCCAATCAATGTGTCATTTGTCCCTGTATTTCCACATAAGTTACAAGGTAGAGATCTGTTAACTAGAAGAGGTAGGAATATATTTGGCCGACTAACCTTAAATAACTGTTCCATAACTTCTTGCAGGACCTTGTACCAAAGAACCCCTCCTACCTAACCTCTTCCTTCCCCCTTCCTCCGCCTCGAGATACGGCACTGTGCCAACGGTCTCGGCACAAAGTTTCATACCGGTACCCCCGTTAAACAAAATGCCCTGTCTTTCTACCTATCTTTCGATCTACTAGTATGCCGCCTCACATTCCCCGCTCCCCGGTATTAAAAAAACAAAAACAAAGATATGCTCAGACCGCAAACTGGTGTGAAGAGAAAAAAAGAACAAAAGATATGAAGCAAACTCGGTCCCGGCTTCAACACCGATCCAAGAGCTAAATATACTCCAAACTCTTACATGGGGACCCTTCCAACCGCTAGCCCTTCCTAGTTAACTGATACCAGTATCGCAGAGTACCATGGCCAAATCCTGCACGATTACCTGATCATGAAGCAAGGGACAGATGATCCAGTAGCCTTTTTTTCCCCTCTTTCTTGCCTTGTGCCTCACCGTGAATCTGTTTCTACTGTTTTGCTACTTTTGTGCTTATCCATCCGGTCATTCAGCTACGTTCGGCAGTCAGCCAGGAGACAAATCGAAAAACTGGCATTACCATCGCCCTTGCCCCCGCCCTCCGCTCATGCAAAACTTGCGCCGGATGTTGGATGTACGAATACTTTCAGCTTTGTTGGAGTACCCACTGCAAAAGTTCAGCAGGAAGTTATTGAACAGTTTTTTTAAGGTTAATCAGCCAAATATCCCTGCCTGTTCGCTTCAATCGTTCCCTACCATTTTACCTCCCCGGATCATGTGGGAGAATACCCAGTGCTCATGGTGAGAAGGGAGGGAAAAAAAAATAGAGTACCTTTCTGGGGTTACTACTGTACGATAGATGCTTTCCGCATGTTTTGGAGAATTAATTAGTGATTGTGGGAATGGGAGTTTATCGTTGGCTGGGTTGGGCTGATGCATGTAAATTGGGTGCAGTCCCGTGCGGCAGATGACAGTTGAACTGAGGGGGGCGCCGGTGGTCTGCTCGAGTGCTACAGTATTCGAGCAAGGAGGAAGAGGGGGGGATAGGTAGGTAACTTACCCGAACACAGGGACTAGAAAAAATATATAGCTAATTATCTGAGCGTATCTGAGCGTTTCTGAGCTATCTAAAAGCTCGTCAACCCTATCCACAAAGTCTGCAGTCAACCCCGCCCCCTTAGGCGCGGCCCCCTTACATGACCTTGCTAAACAAACTCCTTCATAAACCGCCCTCCCTGGATACAACCCCAGCAGTCATAACCTCCACCAGGACCCCCTCACAGGCAAGGAAAGCAACCGTAAATTCCTAATGACCCCTCCCCCTAACACCTTTCGGCAGTCCCAAAGATCCCGGCCCGTGCTCAGGTTCTTCATGCTAGGAACCTGTAAACTGTTACATACCCGAATATTCGGGCACTTCTTCCTGGGACAAGTCCTCTTCTGCTACCGGTATGAGCCCAGAGTGATTAAGTATGGATTTCTAGCCATGAGATGTGGAACTTTCGGTGGTATTGGTCTGGATTCTTGTGAAGGAGGATCTACAAGTACCGGTGATAACTTACAATGGGACTAGACTTACTAGGATAGCGTGGTTTCGATTCTCTCCTTTGCAATATCGTGAGCAACTTACAGTGCTGTGCTTCATAAGCGTTCACTAGACAATTGCATCAAGCTTTCTGGGGGAAAATGTTTTTTTTTTTCAGCTCATTTTGGATTTATCAGTTAGGATACTTGGTGCAGTCTCATAGGAGCACAGTACAGTACAGTAACTTGATTGGCCGACGCAATTCGATACCTCTACGCCCGAATATCATATCTCTCCCGCCGAGCTAAGTTAGGCCGGAACTCACAGGTTCCGCCCTCATTTCTTGTCTGGCTTGTCCTACCCTGCGTGTCAAGCTCCCCTTATCCGGACCTCACTTCCTCCTTGAGCGATTCCCGCACCTTGAAGCAAGAGCTCACGGTGCATATCGCCCAGCGAGTGGTTAGCCAAGAGTGTCAGGCTAGGGGCAAAGGAGGGGGGAAAAGGGAAAAAAAGAACCTTGAATTCAACACCATTAGGCATAGAAGGGCTAAGTTAGCTTCGTACAGCGGGTTCGGTAAGATACTGTTGTATTGTACGTTGTTAAAGAGGACGAATCGATATTAAAAGTACTCGATTAGTGGACACCGATAACCTGGCCCAATAGATAAGTTAAGTTTTTCAAACAAACGTGCCCAACCGGGGTAATACTTACCCAATCGGTGGACTGCAGGGCCTTGGAGGACTAACCCAACCTAACCCAACCTAACCAACCAAAACAAAAGACGAAACATTCCATGGCAACGGTAACTTAAGGCTATGATCATATTTCCAACCGAGATACCGATATAACTCAGACATGTATGCCCAATTGATTCGCTGACGGGTTTAGATTCGCTCATTTACCTTTTTCCTTTCCCTTCCCTTTCCCTACCTTACGTATTTCACAATTCACCGCACTCCCTCTCTTTTGTTATTTCTGCAGCCTGGCCATCAAGCCCTATATACCAACGGCAGATATTATACCTAACTCTCTTTCTTTCTTTTCTTGCATTCTTTTGTTATATTGTTTCGTGCCTACCTACCTACCTACCTATCCCCTCCCATCCTAGAATTCGGCGAGGTAGGTAGCTGTGCATGGGTTGTGAGTGAGAGAGCGCAAGCACAAGCATAGGACGGGTGAGGGGAGCGAATCGCTACTCTACTCGCAATTGAATGACGTTTGTGAACACGACTACTATTGCATGATACTAAGATCTGGACAAAAAGGCTGAATTTTGGCGGTATGCAAGAGCAGCTATGTTCACAAACGTCATTCAATTGCGAGTAGAGCAGCAACCGAATCATTCCGAACATTTACTCGAGTACACGAGGGTTTTCCTCACTTTTTTTTCCCCTTGGTCTCATCTGTCGATGTTTCACATTTATGCACGTTTGTGAGTGATAGACGGAGGAAAATTGGGAGGACAAGGCAGGTAGGTAGCTTAGCGGATAGGCATGAGGCAGGTGGAATCATGAATATTCACTCGTTCCGTGACGTGGCGCAGGAAAAATGCATGTATGTACGCACCAGTTGGGTAGGAGCGCCATATGCATCGGATCAGATGTGTATTTATGCAAGTATCCAAGTAAACCTCGTCAAGGCAGCCAAAATTATGTAATGCAAGGTAACGGCGTCGCTCCGTGTGCGTGGGGTCATTGGAGTTCTCAATCGATTCTCTTAGATCGTCCTATCATGCGGTCTCGCGGCGATTCGCTGGATTAGTTAATTTGGTTCAAGGAAGGTTCGAGGTTTTTTATTTTTATTTTTACACTTGGCCTACCTTAACTCCATAGCAAGCATCAAGCGTTCATTGGCTAAGAGCTAATGCGAGTTCGGTAATGCCGTGGTACATTGGCTGCTGGGGTTACATGCTCATATTGGCTGAGTTGAGACTCAGTGATCGAATCATGGGGTTAGTTCCGTTCCGGGAGGCAGTACGAGTAGAGTGCATTTGTGGCAATGTTGGACTTTTGCCCTTTCTCTCCCCCCTCCCTCCCGACCCGAGGTTTGCGGGGTGGGTGGAGGGTTATCGATTGGCTGAGGTTAATACGCCCTTGAAGGGAAGTTGAGAAGGGTGGTGGTGAATTTGGTTGGTTGAGATGTCGAGTGATGGGCTGTGAGGGACTGACCCGATCGGTGAGTGAAAGATGGAGGAAGGGTGGAGGTGGAATAGGGAAGTATGGGAAGATGATCTGAATGGAAGAAAAAAACCTGGCGCTGAGGTGATTTGAACAAATTTTATACTAATTTCGTGGGAAGCCATTAAGGGCCGGTTCCATCCCATAGGTTCTACCTAGGCTCCCCATTTGTAGAGGATTGGTCGTCATCATCTCCCACACTGCCATGACAAGCTCGCTAATAGCTCTTGCGCATTCCGCAATATCTCAAAAACCGTGGTGTTCATCATTTCCGAGGTTTGTTTTCTCTTCCACCCTCTACTGTACTTGGGGCTCCTCTTCCCATTCTTTCTTATCATGCTGCAAGTTTTTTTGCTTTATATAACAATTGTGCTTTGCCACCCTACGGTAAGCTCATCAACCCATTGGCTCTTTTGATCCTATTATCATAGGCTGGGGAACACTGGTACGTGGTAGCCTGACAGAACTGGTCGAGCTTTGTATTGGAAGATGGATACAGCTAACTCTGATATAATTTGAGAGTTACCGTTGGTCATCGAGCGTCTCGAAGCTGCTTCTGGAGATATTCAAAGGGAATATTTCCCCTTCTCTGGCACCCAATTTATTACTGAAATTCGTTTGTCTCGTACAGGACCCGCCGACGATGGGTCCTGTATTCTATTGCAATCCCAAGCTTGGCCTTTGTCCTGATTAGACGAGATATATATCGGGTCTTATAATTGGTTTGTTGGGTTACTCTATCGTTACTGTGCGAAGGGTTCCGTGCAATGTGAGACATTATCACTATTATATATCTTTGAGCTTATGCAGCCGTAGGGCTATGAAGCTGATTGATATATAAAGTAGCGGGGACTCACTCTCCCGTCGGATATTCCGTCTCCTACGGGCCCTACCACCCTCTGAACAAATACCCAAGTTCGGAGACTTACAGGAGCACTGCGTCATTATCATCACCCCCACTGATTTCTTTTTAAGCTCTTTATAAGAGTCCTCCTCTATCGCACGTGCAATGTGAGAAAGCAAGTATGCGAACATTTCCAGGAAGGGAGACTGCCGGATATATCAGATGCGGCGGCTGTCCCGTGAGGAAAGCAGCAAAGTTAAGGCAAGGCTGATGAAGGCTTCCAAATGTGGGATGGGGTGGATGCATAGCATCCTCAGTACTTCCAAAGTTGCTCTTGCGCCGCTTAGAGGCCTTTTATAAACGGTATCGCTGAGGCTTAGGCAATTGTGGGTGCAAAGGACCGACTTTTCATTTTCTGATACGACTGAAATGTGTCACCATTTCTACAAAATCGGAATGTAGTGCCCGGTGGAGCAAACCTACAGAGCGGCAAATGGCTATCTGGGCTGTCGGGGGGGGAGGGGCTGGGCGGTAGGCCTAATGTGAAGAAGCAAACGGTGATTGCTGCTGCCTACTCACCTAACTAGAAATCTCACTGCTGGAGGGGAGCCACTCGGATTGTGAGTTCGGTGGATGGGGCAATGGACATGGATAGGAGAGGGATAGAGGCAAGCCCATCTACCGTAGTCTAAAGAGACGTTTACCCGTTGGAGTGTCGATGCATAGTTAATCGATTTCTCTATCTAAGCCCTAGACTGTGACAGAAGAAATTCGGACTAACTTGGAGATAAAATCAACGAATAGCCGAATTGTTTGCTTACTCTATGAAGGGGTCTCAATGAGCCTATCTTGAATAAGAATAAATGAGACAATATTGCCTCGTCGAAAGACATCGGAAAGTACCTTGGAAATGGGCCCCGAAATACCACCCCGGTATGAAAAAGTACCTTGGGATATGCTTTCGCACACCTTACCGCTATCTCTCCGTATATATATGAGGTCTACTTGACCTTCTTCGAAAAGGCGATCCGGATCTTTTTCGCTCTCTCTCTTCTTTCATATTCTACTGATATGTTCAGCAACGGGATGAGGCGGAAGCACAAAAAGCGAGTGATGCCCCATGATTAATGAATAATTGTTGGTAGCAGGATAAGGGCCCTACTCCCGATAGCTGACCGCCAATACTCGCTAAGAGTGAGCCGTATGAAACGATGGTCTGACGATCAAACTGAGTGGAACCCGGATGCTGTACCGCTTGAGTTTGATGCCGAGACGGGTTTATCAGGCTAATGGTGATACTGCCCCATGCTGTTCCCCGAGTGCCCCTCTTTCACTATGTTCCAAACAGTTGTACCTGGGGATGGGGAGCATAGTACCGGGGACTGGGGGGGGGGTGAATAACGTGTTAGTTTCCATCATGCCGTTGTTATAACACTCGAGTACTAACTTAGTACGGTATCATAAGCTTGTTTTGCACTTTTCGATGTAGAAAATCGAACTCGGAAATAACTACCGGTACTATGAGCGCATCGTTCGGATTTCAATGTCCCCTCCCTTTGCCGCGAATGTTTTGCGCGGGGTGGGGTGCTGCTATCTTTGGTAGGCGCGGCAACGGGGGAGAGAGATCAAAGGGGGGGCAGCAAAAGGAATTTCCGTAATTCCATTTGAGACATAACACACACACACTATTCGCATATCGGTGCTGGACGGGGGCACACAAACACAGGCGGACAGTTGCGACCATTGCTGGTTGGTTTGGTTTGAGGTACAATATGGAGTCCATCAGTGCGCCAAGAAACGGAATGAATTACCGCGATTGGAAGTTTTTCGTAGGGATTTATTGAGGCTCTTGGATAAGGTTAATCCCTGACCCTTAGCGGAGACCGTAGGGGGAGGCGGGGATAGGGGTCGAAACAAATTGAAAACTTGAAGCTCGAATGCTGAACTGATGAGGCCTGGTGTGAAAAAGGGCAAAGGAAGAGAGAAGGAAGGAAGGAAAAGTTAGCGAGTTGAAGGTTACCGGTAGAGGGGTGGGTAAGATCATCATGAGGTGAGATGAGAGAATGAGAATGGATGTGCTTGTAAGGATGGAAGGGGTCATCCTTACTTGTATTATTCTCTCCCGGGCGACAAGATTAGGCAGCACGAGTTTCTGCGTGTGATGCGCCTTTGTGCAAGTACCATGGATGGTTGTGGGGCTGGGAACTGGCCTCTGCCTGACCAACAACCTCTTTGGATAGATCATCATTTGGTGGACGGTGTGGTGGCCCATTGGCCAACCAGAATTAAGCGAGAGTTCCAAATTTCTTGACGTTTTCCACCAGAACCAGACCAGATCTGGTGGGCGCACGGTCCGCCTTAACCACGAGATTGATTGTCTTTTTCCGAGTCCATTTTCTACTCAGTTTGTATCTTACTATTCTGTTTTCGGTCATTTGTTTTCCTTCCATTCTTCACACTCTCCTCAGGCTTCCTTTTGTTGAAATTCCTCTCTCTCTCTCTCTCTTTCTGCTTTCGAGGTTACTTGTATCGGGTCTTTGGGGTACGGATATTCTCACACTCACTCAAGTCTCTCCTTTCTCTTGGTGATGGTGTTTTGAAGTTTCGAGCTTGGACTTTGCCCCTTGTTCTTTAAACGCACCCGCGAGTCGCGCAAGGAGTGCTGCTGGGACTGTCTTTGCTGGGAGCACAAGCACCGGTAGCCTTGAAAGTTGGAAGGGGGTGTTCCTCTTTTTTTTATTTTTTATTTCCCATCTTTTTTATATTTATTTTATATATTTTTTTGGGGGGGGTTGTCACTCTGCCTTTGCTACTAGCCTGCTGCTGCTGCTGCTGCTGCTGCTGCCGCCTTCGTTGTTCTCCCCTTCCACACACACACGCTCATTCACACGCTCTCTCTCGCCGCTCTCTCTATCCGCTCGCTACAGTAATTGTCATTCAGGCTGTCCACTCCCTGGTTTCGTTGTTTCGTTCCGCACATTTCCTGCCTGCTGATTCATTATCATCAATCATCATCGTAATAATCAATCTTGCTTCTCGCCTGCCTGTCACTTTTTTTACAACCGGCTGTATGGCCCTGCCTACAAAGAGTTTCCACGTAGAAAGATATCTTTACTTACGTTACCTGAACAGATCATTCACTCCCCTTCCTTCAACTCACAATCTCTCACACCACAGAAATATACACGCACGATACACTGATTGAACTCCACCAATACATACTTGCGACCCCTACCTTACGTACTATCTCTACCCATACATCTTTCAGTAGGCGGACCACCATCGATCGGGTGGTGTGTGTGAGTGAGGAAAAAAAAAAAAAAGAAGTGTTTTAAGTATCACTACTTCGTTGTCACAGATTCCCACATTAATAGTCGATAGTCAACATTCATTATCATTTTTTTAAAAAATTATTACTTCTTTCTCTCTTTCTCTTTCTCTTCCTGCTATCCACCCCCTCCCTCTTCACTCGCTTTAAACACCCTGGGACGGAGAGGATTTGCGTGGTATCCATAGTTAACAATAGCCTTACTGCTGACGCCTACTCCGCCAAAAACACCGATTCGTGCATGTCGCCTGCATACGAGACTATTTGGTTTTCCACCTCGATGAATAACTAAGGCCATCTCCAATTATCAGCCCATTTAACCCCTCTACCTCTGTTCGCCCACCAATTTCCATCAGAGGATAAAAAAACTCTTTTTCAATTGAGCAAAAATCTGGGGATAAACGGTCGGTGTTGAAGGGATAGTTATGGCAAGCTTTTTCACACCGACATCCAGGAACCCGGGCGGTATCCCTAACTTGAAACTCACCCCAACGAACTCCCCCGTCTTTTTATCGTCTCGCAACAGTACCAGCATACGATCTACCAGCAAAGGACGTCAGAATTCTTCTTCTGGGTCCTCTTCATCTTCCATTTCACCATTTTCCGACTGCGGACTTGCTTTGAAGCGCGTGATAGGATGCTCCACCACTGCGTTCGATAGTCATCCTCCTTCGCGGTCGTTCGCATACACCGCGGGCGCTGCTGCTGTGGTTGTTCAGCTAGACGATGACCTGCAGATCACGCAAAGATTTTTTCGTGCTAGGCCGAACGCTCCCACCCTCACTTCTACTGTATCATCGTACGCACCATCTACACCAGGTAGCTACTCACAAGAGACAAGAAATCGTACTGCGGCATCGTTGCGGGATGCCGGCATCGGAAACATATACTCAAATAATGCCTCGCCTTTTTCCGGCGAGGATTCGCCTAGCTCAAGAACATGGACTGCTAGAGAGCGGATTAAGGCTGCGACATGTCTATCCTTTAGCCCGGATGGAAAATGGATAGCTGTTGGAGAAGTACGTTTTTTTTCCTTCTTCACCCCACATTTTCTCACTCGCAATGAATAATGATAGAATCGTGCTGAAATTTCACTAGACTGGATATAACCCTAGGATTTTGATATTTTCGTTATCGAAAGATGTTCCCAGCGATTTACCTGTCGCTGCGATGTCGGAACATACCTTTGGTGTCCGGGGTGTCGCATTTAGTCCTTGTTCAAAATATTTAGCTAGTATTGGTACAATGAATGAGTAAGATATTCCTAGCGATCATCATCAGGCGATGGTGCGCATGCTGATTTTTTTACAAAAGCGGGTTTGTCTACGTGTGGTCTTTGAATGGTACCAGAGGTAGCCTTGTTCGCCTTCATTCTAGCAACAAGTGCACAAGTTTTGTCCGGCAGATGGCATGGATGGGCAAGAGTCTTGTCACGTTTGTATACCCCGCTTTTGAGGCTACTGCGCATTAATTGACATTTCACAGTGTGGGAACACGGCATGTGAAGATTTGGAAAACTGAAGACGAGGTTAGTCCAAGATTTAGAAAGTCACGTCATGGGCGATCACTTATACGCAGACAGCAAAAACCCGCAAGTCCTGGGCCTAAGGTATTGCATGGGCGGAACGCGTTGCTGGGTGCCATGTCAGATTCGACCATGAGTTGTGTTGTTGGTATCTCGGATGACAAGGCTCTAGTTTGTACGGAGAAGGGTGACATCTGCTTATTAGATGAGAGCGGCCTTCGATTTTCCAAGGTTGCTAGTGCTGAATTTGGGGTTGGATGTATCACTGTTGATGCCGAGTCGAAGTTTGCCTGGGTAGCGGGCAGACATGGCAACATTCGGTTTGTGTTCATCCTGAGTGCCCTAGAACCGCACACTGACAATCTTTAGGGCCTTGGTATTAAAAGAGATAGTGCCTTCGACCCCGCCGGAATCACCGTCATCATCAAGATCTAGTTCACCTATTCTTCCTTATGGATGCCGACCGGCGCATGTACTTGCTATGGCCAGCATGCTTGGGCACCTGTTTACCCTGGATTCCAATCATTCGTTGAAGATTATCAATATGTCTACCGTGGATGGTGTGCCGGTGCCTAATTCGATGATTCGTGAATTACCCGCACACAAGGATGCATGTTTAGGTGTACGATTATTGCCAGCCAATCATAGCTCTCACGGCATTTTCTTCACTTGGTCTGCTGGCGGCGCTGTTTTATTTTGGGGTTTGGAGGGTGCGCAGAAGGGTGAATTCCAGGTGGAACTTGAGCAACCTATGGAGAGTGAGGACGATGTCCCGAATGAGTTGAAAGTTGTACGAGTATCGGATCGTGGGGATATCTTTGTCACTGGAGACAAGTATGGCGTATTAAGGTATGAATTCCGAGAAGACGCATCGGATTGGGCTCACTGTTATTGCAGAGTAATCGATGGCAAGAGCCATACTTGTCAGTATGTTGTAAAAGCGCACAGCGGAGAGATCATGGATATCGCGGTTCACCAAACGACCATTGTTAGTTGTGCGAGAGATCGCACGGTACAAGTATTCACCAAGACTGGGGATGGTTGGTCTCTGGCTCAAACATTGGACGACCATACGGCCAGCGTATCAAGGGTTCTGTTGCTGGAAAACGGAAATAAACTTTTGTCTTGCTCAGCGGATCGGACCATAGTTGTTAGAGAGCGTTGTCGCCGAGAGGCGATCCGCGGGACTGTTGCTATGGCATACCTACCGATTCGGACTTTAACGACTAAAGCATCGCCGGTACATATGACGCCTCTTTCGGATGCCACGTTGATTGTGTCGACAATGGATCGGCAGATTCACAAATTTGATTTAAATGCGGGGAAAAGTGTTCATGGGTTTCGGTGTACAGATGAATCGGGTGATGCAGTTGTGATGGATGCTATAACGGTTGGAAAGGACAAGGGATACCCGAGATCCAGAGTTCTCGCGGGTATATCGACAACAGACAAGAGTATACGCCTTTACGATTTAGCTGGAAATCTCATTGATAAAGAATGGGGACATACCGAGGGAGTCAGTGATGTTGCACTATTGGAGAGGGATCCACCGAAAGGGGAAGAGACGGGTCAAACGATAGTTATCAGTACGGGCACAGATGGCACAATCATGATATGGGAATTTAATCCCAAAGCCCAGGAACCAGAACCTGCTCTTAGTGCTGTTGTTGTCCCCCCAGAATCTATGAATGGCAATTCTACCAAGAAGGAGATGACTGCAACGAGACCACCTCTACGAAGGGTACTGAGTCGGAGTGAGCTGATGGATTTTTCGCCCAAGGCGGCTCCAGCGGCGCCAAACCCTAGGCCTTCATCTGCCCATGTCCCATCCTCTCCTCCCCGAACGCTGAGACGGAAGACATCGGCATATGGGATGAATAGGTCGCTGAGTTCAAAAGGCGGTCCAAATACATCTATGCCGCCGACACCTTCAACAACTACGACAGAAGGCTCAGTGTCACCGTCGACGCCAGTATTTACTCATACCACTGCTACCACACCAAACACGACACCAGCTGTCTCAATACTGCCAGGCCTAAGCACTGGACGGGACAGTCGGAGGAGTACTCGACATCGCACACCAAGCCCACCAGACCCAACCAAAAACCAAAATCTGCCACCGCCGCCACAGCGACGAGGAAGTTCCATGACCAGGCCTCGTGGGAAGAGCGTAGGAAGTCCAAATGATCCTAGTGGTGGTGGTGGTGGAAACCTGAATGGATTAGCGGAAAGCCTTTCACGAAGTTTGAGAAGCTTCCGCAAGAAGATTGACTCACCTGGCTCCAGAGACGGTATGAGACCAGAGGTACTCAAAGATCTGCAGCGGGAGTTGGCTTTAACGGCCAAGGAGCTAGGGCTCTCAGAAAAAGGAGAGAGTAAGAACCGGGGTAGGACCCACGGTTCCACTCGTGGCACATCATCACGAGAAGACGGTAGATCAGAAATCATGGCGCAGCTGTTAGACCAGTATTCAGAGCGGCTGGTATCGCTGGTTAGTGATAGACTAGAAAATGGGAAAGGGAAACTTCCCAAAGATAGGAAAAAGCCGGTGGACACATCAGGCGAGGGCTAAACTCTTTCTTTTGATTTTCTCCTACACACCTTATATTCTTAGCAGGGCTCACATCCCTTTTTCCCTTCGACTCTTTATCGCATTATATCTACTTTCTTTTAACGAGGTTTACTTGACTTTATTTTTACTCCTTTCTTAGCCCAGGCTTTCGTTTCTCTTGTCTTTACCGGGGTTGGTGTCCATTTCCTTTGATCAACGAACTCTGCTTCCAGCTTTTTTTACTTAGCCTATCCTAATCACCTTCTTTTCAGTATCTGGTGTACACTAGTTTCCTTGCGTTGGCTTTGTTTTTTACTTGCATTGGGATGGCTTCTGCTTTTTTCTTTCTTTTTTCTTTGCCTTTTTTTTTTCTTCTTGTGTCTTTTCTGGGTGGTGGGATTCGGTTCAGGTTTTTCTTGTACTCTTTTTTCCTTTCTGTCTTGTCTTTTCTCGTTTTTTTATTAAAAGCGGGCAGGCTTGGAGAGGATGTATAAATTATTGTACTATCTGGGAGTTTGGAGGTGGGGGCGGGTGAAATGGGAATGGATTCGAAGTTTAAAACATTAGAGTGATTCCTCCCCTGAGGTACTTTGTACTACCGGTAGTTCATGAAGCGTGATTCGGTGTTTGAGGCTAGAGGCGGATGACATGTCACGATAATATGATGTCATGCTTTAGGTAAACCGATGCCAGGATAATCCCGCATCCGCTGCTGCCGGTGCGAGTACCGGTAGATTGCCTACGGTATCGATACTGTAGACTTCCGAGATCCGGCTGTTATCAATGGATGGACACTAGCCCGGCGCAGGATTGCCATCGAGGGGGTTGTGAACCGAGGCTCCGCAGGAAGGTGGAGGAGATACATGGCGTGCAATGCCTCTCCCCGTCTCGCTCGCCCGCCTCGACCCTCACTGGCTAGCTGATTCGAAAGGATTTTGTTGTGTCGGTCCAGGTACTGTACCCTGAATGCGATCTGTTAAATAGTTAACCAGATGCTACCCGCAAAAACTGAGGAAATTCGCTAAAGTCCGTCCCAGGATACGTTAAAGTCTGGGCCAGTCATAGAGTAGAATTCAGCCTTAGCGGGTGTTTATCATTGGCCGGTCTATACCAAGGAGCACTCGCCAATCGCCGCCCATTCTTTTCCCGCCAAATCTCGAGCTATAAGATACGGTATCTTACTGGCCCAGAACTAAGAGATCCTAGGACGGACTCAGCGAATTTCCTCAGTTTTTGCGGTACTATATTTGCGTTCCCCCTTCCTCCTCACACCTTCACGTCCCGTCCAACGTAATGGTCCTCCTCCGCTCTCGCGAAAAGACAATTAATGTCTGGGACCACACATATGTTCCAACCCCTCTCCACCCAACCCCCCAAACCCTAGCCGCGCACCGAGAGTCCTGGGACACACTTGCAGACGAAGCGCTAGAACTCCTAACCCCCCTCCAGACCCTTTCCACTTCTACCTCTCCCGCATCCCCCAAAAAGGACCTCTATACAACCCTTAAGGAACACTACTCCACCCACTCCACCCTATCAACCTTGTGGCGGCAGGTAAACACAGTACCAGAATGGGTAGATTGGGAGCAAATATCCCGCGGGCAGGACGTCTTCTACCGATACGCTGGCGCGATGCTTGCGGGACTTTGTTATATGAGCCTATTAGGCGGTATGGGTGCCTCCCGTATCGCAGAGGTACTATATAGGACAGGAGGATTCTCAACAGGCGTTGCTAGGAGGAGGATGTTTGAGACTACGCAGTAGCCTCCCGCCCCCTCTTCCTCCCCCTCTCCCTCCCAGGTGCTGACTGTGGGAAAGACATATACTCCAATGCACCATATCTCTAGAATCGATAAAACCCGGGGGCGCAGGCCACATTTCCAGCATTAAAGTCAGACTCTTGCACGCTGCCGTGCGGAAGAGGATCTTGGAGATTGAGCGGAGGAATCCCGGCTACTACTCTGTTAAGGAGCTTGGAGTTCCCGTGAATGATTTGGACTCAATTGCAACGATTTTGAGTTTTGGTGCGAATTTGGTTTGGGGCGCGTTACCGAGGCAGGGGCTGTTTTTGCGTTCTAGGGAGTATGATATGTGCTTTGGCGCCTGGGGAAGGGTAAGGGTGGGTGCTGATGGTGACAATGGGGGATAGGATCGAGGATTATATTGCACTATGGAGATTAGTTGCGCACTATGTTGGGTGTCCAACGCAGTAAGCCCTTGCCCTCATCTCCTCCCCTCACTTTCACGCGACTAACGCCTCCAGCCCGTTCTCCACCCCCGCCCAAGCAAGGGCCTACTACGACACACTCATCGCAACCCAAATCTCCCCAACACCGACCTCCACCCTCCTAGCAACCAACATCCTCACCGCCCTAGCCTGCCAACCGCCCACATACCCAACCCATGCCTACCTCGTCGCCTCAACCCGCTGGCTGAACTCCCCCTCCCTCTGCGATGCCCTAGGCCTCCCACCCGCACAACTCTCCTCGAAAATACTGTTCTTTACGCAGTGCATCTTCAACTGCTACCTCGGGTACACCGCGCGCTTCATCCCCTGGTTCGACAAGCGGCATGGGGCGGTTGTGCGGAGGGCGTTGTGGAAGCTAATCACCGGGGATATCGGACTGGGTGGCGAGACGGGGTTTGAGTTCTCGTACGTACCAATGTTGGGGAAAGGAACGAAGGCGGAGAAGGTGATGGATACCGGGAAGAGGGGCACCATGGGAAAGAGGGGTGTTAAAATTCTAAGTATATTCCTGCTCGTGGCAGGGGTTTTGGGCGTGGCGTTAGGGTGGGGTTTGGTGTGGGCTGCTGAGGCACTTTGGGGGGTGGTGTATTGGTACGGGTGTTATGGTAAGGGTCTAAGGATATTGCACGAGTGAGATTTAGTGATTTGAGCTAGTATGATATATAGGTTGGCATCTCTCTCGTCATACTCTATAGTTGGATTGAGTACATCGCTGGGAGTAGCCGCTTTGTAAAGATTCCTTTTTCTTGTTTTCTTTTTTTCTTACTTTTTTGTTTTCGGGCCGTCTGGGCTTGGAATAAACCGTTCCACGCCCAGCGTAAGTTAACCCATATCATGTGCCTCTCTAGCTTCTCACAGGGTCAATGCTGTGGCCTTCATGTTGGATTTGGAGGGTTGGTTTATCTGGCAGTTTTGCTCCACGTAGTGATTAATCGATTAGGTTTTTCGGAGTCGGGACGTTGCTGTTGGAAATGAAGGAGTGGTGATACGAGTGATGTCATGTGATGTGGGTTTGGGCTCTTGTATCATAATATTCTAATAGGGCGGTTTTCAAGGAAGAGGACGTATCAAGCAATCTTTTCAACCCCATGCACTCACCATCCGAATGGTAAAGAGGTATAGCCCGTCAGAAAGGGCTCAGTTGGGGGGTTTCTCAGTCATTTTGGTGCCCGGAGGAAACTCTAGATAATTGTGGGGTAATCTCAGCAGAGCTGTTTAGCGATGTGGTTCTTGGATTTTGTTTATTTGCGGACTGCTTATGGGATGACTGCAGTTGCTGTATAACTTATCCGGTATGATATTTAAGTTAAAAGAACTTTTTTTTTCGTAGGGCTCTGAAAAAAACAAAACGAGATGTCACACACTCACTCTCTGTGCCTTATCATGTCGTGCAACGAGCGATGATTTGTCATTTTGGATGAGTGATGGAACTTGTTTATCCCCCCCCGCTTAATCTGGGTTTTGCGGCACAGCTTTAGCGGGGTTTTCTTGAGCGATTGAAGCGGGAGTGAATGGGGTAGGGTAGGGTTGTTTTCCGGGATTTGCCTACAGTATTATTGGGCTGGGGGATCTATGATATCATACTTCTCCGGTGGTTGCTTGTCACTCTGAGAATTGTGCGATTTTTCACCCGCTGGGCGGGATTTACTAAGTTGAACATTTCCCATTTTCCGAATATTATTATCATCCTCAAAAAACGGCTTAGTATCATAGTTATAGACGTTTGGCAGGTCGATAAGACTATTAGTCTAGGTCCTGTTTTAAGAGCCCCCACAGCTTATACTCGGGTATGGTCATAAAAGTCGAAAAAATAGATCGGCAGGGCCAGGTGGCGTAGTCGGGAGGTAGGTTGCCTTAGCGGAAAAGAAATCCGTGTTGAAGGAGTAGGTACGGTATCTTAGTACCTGCTGCTGCTGCTGTGCTTGACCAAGTAGATGATAAAACTGCCAATCTATTCATTTATATGAGCCTCTTTAAAGAACTACTGGTGTTCCAAAATCTCTGATTCCTTCTCCTTCAGTCTCATTTTGGCCTTATATAAGCTACATGGACAACTACAGTATGATACTTAGTTAATTGCATCATGCAACATCCCACTTTTTCCACCTCCTCGAATCGATCAGCGCCTCTAATCCTCGCCATCCAAAGTTTTCCGACCTTTATGACCATACCCGAATATAGCATGATTAGCAAAAGCTTAGATCCATCATCGCAGGTTAACTTACCGTAGTACCTTCTGTAGGTGGGGTGATAATCGCCTAACTAAATCTCGTGCTTATCCGAATAAGCCCTTCTGTGTTACTGCTGAAGATCTTCACTGTGATCTCGGGTTTTGTTTTTTGAAATCTGGTTTTGACAATATTCGAGAAGCGTCTGTGCGCATGTGATCTCGATTGCCAGGTGCTCGATCATGAAAAAGTGCAGTTCCCCCTCCCGACAGAGTAATTCTCGCCGTAAACCTCCGGATCGCCCTTCAAATGATAATAATGGTTAGAAGTGGGGTGAGCGAGAAATAGCGAGGGGAAATGAAATAAAAGGGTACCGTATTGGTTCGTTTTTTGCTTCCCTCCTTATTCAACGAAAGATTGATCTTCAGCCCATTCGTCGCTTCCAGGAGGCTTTGCCGAGATTACTATTCTTTCTTCTACCCATCCCTTTATTATTACTATTTTTTTCTTCTTCGCCCCCTTCGTTTTTTGGTTGGTGCACCTGACCTGAACTTGCGGCTCATTCATCCCGATCCCTGAGAATTTATTTATGCGAGTTCGAATACACACAACACCAGTATGCCATCGTGGCCCTCCAGACTCTTTTCGATCAATAACAACTCGGACGGGATGATGAGGCACGGGAGGTCTAGGTCTCAACAAGTTGCTGCCTCGACGGGATGGATGGGAAGTCCTGGACGCAGTGGTGGAGATAGTAGCCCTAGTGGTGGTAGTGGTGGGGTTACAGAGGAAGGAGGCGGAGGAGGGGGTAGTAGGAGTAGTAATGCGCAATTTGTGAGTTTCTTTCTCTCTCTCTCTCTGTTTGCTTACACTTTCTAGAGCTTCGCTGATAGGAGTGGGTGTAACAAGGCGACGGGCCATTGCATGTGCTGTGATTGTACCGTTCGCTGGCCGTCAAGCTTGAATGTTTTTAGGTGCACGGTTTGCATGACAATCAACGACCTAAAGCCGGTCCCCTCGGGACCGCCGGGGACTCCGGATACCCCGAGGGAAGGTTTGCACATACTATTCTATATAATCCTACCTGGAACCCTCTTAGGATCTTACTAATGAGGGGTTTCTATTTTAGTAACTCCGGTGTCCCTCGCGGGAACTAAAGCTATAATAGACACTTGCGTGGAGGAGTACCTCGGCATGCGGAAATGTATTAAGCAGATGCCGGCATATACACCCCCGCCTCCGCCCATCGAGGGCAAGGAAGAAGGATCCGTGCCGAAGGATATCCCCGGAACTCCGAACGCCTTCCCCGTCTTCGACTCTCGCAGGCCGTCGGTATCCTTGTTAAGCAGGTCGGAGGGTATGCCGTCTACGTCTGTCTCTAACATCATGCCCTCCGTGGGTGATGTTCTTGGGCCGCTACCGGGGAAGTCGGGGGGCGGGGTTCCAGGTGGGGATGTGAAGGACTTTTGTGAGGAGCTCACTAAGAATATGTTCAGACGGTTGGAGGACCACTTGTTTCTATCATTTAGTGATTGGGAATGTCTTAATGGGAGCTTTACTAAGGAGCGGAAGGACTCTGAAGAACGTAGTAAAGCCGAGGGGACGGAAATTAGCGTGGCTGAACAGGGGGGCAGGTCACGGGGGGGTTGGGAGAGGAAGAGAGATATAGCCTTGGTCACGGAGAAGATTGGAGAGAAGGAAGCTATGTTGCTAATGGGTAGGGGGAGGCTTCCAAAAGGTTATAACAAGTCTGAAAGAACGGATAGGAGTCGTGCGGATGCAAAGCTTAGTGTTCGCAGTCCTGGCATTGATTGGGATGCTGTCAATGAGTTTTATGACATGATTATGAATGCTGGGGGGGATTATCCACTAGAAAGAGCTTTGCGTCGACCTACAAGCGGGGATAAGGAAGAAGACTCGAGGGAGCTGCCTGAGAGGTCGCTTTCCCAAAGGCTGGGGTGGGAAGATGAGATCATGGAGATATCGGCGGAAATAGAGGAGGCTAGGGATAATGCTGCTATGGTTTTATTGAAGGCTACCGAGAGCATACTGAAACGCCCCAGGCGGCCACTGAAGAAGCCAGAAGAAGTTAGGTTCTTGCTTATAATACTGGCGAATCCCCTGTTATATCCACCTTCCTCCCGAGCGCCTGCTAGGTCACATGGTGGTATGGCGTCTTCACTGAGCGTCCATCCACCTCGATCGGTTGGGGATAAACTTACTGTGCCTAGAAGGTATCCCTCTAATTCATCTTCCCATGCTGGGGCGAATGGTGGTCCGGGCCATCATTCTGGTATCGTGAAGCGGATTCTTGGTTTATTGTCGAACCTACCAAACGAGTGTCATCATTATCTTGTTTCGTGGTTTACGAGAATGCCGGAAACACAATTCCGGCGATTGGTCGAACTTGTCGGAAGCTTTATTACTTATCGGCTTACCAGGCAGCAGGGAAGGAAGCGATCGCATGCGGCATCAGCAGGGAAGCAGTTGTCTTATAATGACGATTGGCAAATCCGCGCTGCCGCCCGAGTCATGTCGTTATTCTTTTCAGCAAACAATAATACTGCCGGCCGTCGTGGCCTACTAAGTTTCAGTTATGATATGGTGGATGATAGTTTAAGCTGTGGCCAGATCGCGCGACGCGAAGCACAGAGGAGGGGTCAGATTATCCCTACAAGCGAATTTTATAATATGCTGCTCGATTACCACGACCTCATTGCTGACTTTGACGTCTGGGAATCGAGGGCGTCGAGGTTTTGCTTTTGCCAGTATCCGTTTCTATTGTCTATGGGTGCCAAGATATCTATTCTCGAGCACGACGCGAAGAGACAGATGGAGGTGCAAGCTAGACACGCGTTTTTCAATAGCATCGCGACCCGTAGGACTATAAACCAGTATCTAGTGCTGAAAGTCCGGAGGGAATGCCTAGTTGAGGATAGCTTGAAGGGCATTAGTGAAGGAGTAGGCAGTCTTGACGACATCAAGAAAGGGCTCAGGATTGAATTTATCGGCGAGGATGGCGTTGATGCTGGGGGCTTGAAGAAGGAATGGTTTCTCCTTGTCGCTCGAGATGTTTTTGACCCAGGTCATGGTATGCCCACCCCCCTCCGCGAGTTATAGATGTGATCGAAGAAAGGGCTTATTGGAATTTAGGCATGTTCGTCTACGATGACGATTCTCAATACTGTTACTTCAATCCAAACACCCTCGAGTCTTCGGAGGAGTTCTTCCTTGTCGGGGTATTGTTTGGTCTGGCTATTTACAATTCTACCATCCTGGACGTGGCCTTGCCGCCATACATCTTCAAGAAGCTCCTTCACTTTACCGCACCCCATAGTCTTGCAGTGTCCTCTATCCGTCCACCTTTGCATCACACTCTTGAGGACCTTGCTGTCTTCAGGCCTTCCCTGGCCCATGGACTACGTCAGTTACTCGAGTTTGAGGGAGATGTCGAATCGACGTTTTGCCGTGACTTTGTCGCCGAAACCGAAAGGTTCGGCCAAGTAATACGTGTACCGCTCTGCCCCAACGGCGAGAACCGACCCGTGACGAATTCCAACCGGAGGGAATTCGTCGACCTGTACTTAAACTACCTCCTCAACTCCTCCGTCGCGAAGCAATTTGAGCCCTTCAAGCGTGGCTTCTACACTGTATGCGGCGGCAACGCACTGTCGCTCTTCCGCCCGGAGGAAATTGAACTGTTGATCCGCGGCTCGGACGAAGCGCTTGATGTTTCAGCACTCAAAGCGGTTGCTATATACGATGGCTGGGGTAGCGGGAATCTAGTTGAGAATGATCTGGTTGTGAAATGGTTCTGGAACTTTTTCGAAAGGATCACACCGAAAGAGCAGAGGATGTTGCTGAGCTTTATTACTGGCAGTGACCGGATTCCGGCTATGGGCGCGACGAATTTGATCATTAAGGTAGTTTGTTTGGGACAGGATAGTAATAGGTTCCCGGTTGCGAGAACCTGCTTTAATCAGATTTGCTTGTGGAGGTATAAGCGTAGGGAGAAGTTGGAAACACTGCTCTGGAGGGCAGTGACGGAGAGTGAAGGCTTTGGGTTGAAGTGATGCCTAGCGTGTGGGGGGGACTGGAGTGTCGGCGTGCGGGGGGGATATACTTAACTTATTCTTAATTATTAGTAACTCTCTTTTTGTCTTTCGTCTGCCTGGCTGGCTGGCGGCTGTCTGTTGCAATCCCTATTCATTGTACGTATGGGCGATACTCATTCACTCATTGGATCAAATCCAATCGGATCGGGTTAGCATATACTCGAGTAGTATCGTGGCGGCGTACCAGCTGGGAAACCAGGGTACTGTGCCGATAATGTGATTTTTTTTTGATTTTTTTTTAAAGCAAAAATAAATAAAGATGAAAAACAAACTTTTCGGAATCCGGCGACTGTATCATTCGGCAGATCTTGGGGTGGGATTATATTCACGTGAGGTACGAGATGCAGGCACCGTGGAATGCGTACGTAGTGTGGGGGAGCTCTTTTACTAGTAGATTTCTGTTTTTGTTTCTGCTTCTGTCTCTCTTTTGCTTTTTTTAAAGTTTTTTTTTTTTTTTTTTTTTTTTTTTTAGGTTGGTCTAGCTTGGTGTTTTCATTTCTTTTATCAATGGATTTGGAGCGATGAGGTTGTCGATGGATATGATCGAGGGATGGACAGGGAGGCTCCGGAGCGTAGCGTACTGGTAGTGGGGCTGCGGTTCGAGGTACCGGTATTGTGCAGTATTGTAGGGTACTATACCGGTAGCCTGGATATCATACTCTATCTTCGGTTCTATGGTGATGCTTTAGGATGCCGGTGGATATTTAGATTGAATTAATTGTGGTAGGGGCTTTGTTGACTGGGGGTTTTTTTTGGAGTATCATACTTGCTGAGCACCGGAGCCATAACTTAATATATTAATCCGATAGTGCTATCATACCTCTCCCGCACCCGAGCACTATATGCTTGCTACCCTCACAAGCAAATGCCTTCCCGTAAGCACCATCCACAACACAGCAAGCAAGCGAGCAAGCAAGCACAACCTTTTTGTGTGGAACAGCAATAGCCAGCCGAGATCTCGAGATCTGCTCTGCATCCTACTTCCACAAGGTTTCAAATTACCCTCTTCGATTGCCTTTTTTCTTTATATATAAGCCATGACACAGATCTTACGGATCTCTTACAGCGCTGTGCTGTACTTCTTTCTCTCTTCTCATAGGTAAGCACGAGGTCTGGCCACTTGTAGCTTATCACGAAACAATTGAATACTACTGTCAACTCTGTTGGTAACGATTAGCTTACCCTACCGTATTATTATTATCACTTGCTTCGGGAAAGAAAAAATCAAAAAAAAAAAACGTCTTTTTACGTTATTTCGATTTGAACGATGATCTCTCTTTTTTTTTTTCTGTTGCGGTTGGGAGCCCCACTTTTGTTTTTAAGGCTTTTGCGGTAACCCCACGAATTTTGGATTTGCAAAAGCGGTTTGGAATCTGTAGCTTGCTTACCGTACCGCATCATTGTGAGCTTTTCTTCCCTTTTTTTTTTGTGTGTGTGCTTTTTTTTGGTCGGTGGTGAGATTGTGCGATATTGTAATTGGGTCTTTTTTTTTTGAGGTATGGCAAGCCGTTAAGTTGATTGAACTTACTCGGGACTTTCCCGTATCTGGATTCTGGAAGGGGAGGATGGGTGGTGGTAACTTAAGGTTGGGCGTGATGGAATGAGTTTCTTTAACAGGCTCTTCCGTCTCGGCCTTGCCTTGCCTTGCCTTGCCTTGCTCGCTGGAGTAGTATCGTGATGGGTTCGAGTGTAGCTTGGGTTGGTTTGGACTGATCTGGCTGGCTAGTCAATTGATGTAACTGAATCTTTCATACTCTTCTCTCTGCCTCGGTATACCGGTAGTAGAAGTGAGCTGCTCGGCACGGATTATTGAAAGAGGGGTTAAAACTCGACTAATCCAAGGAGAGTGCCGAAAAGTCATGGTGGGGTTTTTTTTCTGTGTGGTCCATTTTTTTTTTGTTGGTGGGGTTTATTCCGGTGGAAACGTGCGACAGCGGACCCCTTCCCCTCCCATCTCTCACATCTTCTCTCACCTCTGCCTTCACCCCTCCGTTGCCTTGTTCACTAGGGTGGGAAGGCTTAGGGCGGGGGCTCCCGGGGTAGTATGATAGTGGTGGTGGTGGTTGCTTGATAAGATAGAAGGGTACGGGCAGAAATTCGGCACCCGTGACTGGGACCGGAGGATATAAAAGACTTCTCTCTTTCTCCCCCGGTCTTCCTCTGTTTGCTCCCTTTCTCCCACCTTCCCTTCTCTCACCCTTACCGATTCGTGTCTGTCCTCCATCTCTCCATCCAACTCAATTAAATATCGGAAACCTTCTCTGTCAAGTAGTTATCTTTATCAATCAATTCATCCAACATGTCTCTCCCAGCAACAATGAAGGCTCTCCGGTAAGTTTTTCTCTGATGACTTACCCCGCTTCGTTGTGGATGGCTATTGACCATTGCTGGTAGCTACGACAAACCAGAGTCGTATGCCGTTGTTGAGGTTCCGCTACCCACCCTTCGTGATAATGATGTTTTGGTATGTGTCTCCTACTCCACCTTGTTTTTTTTTGTTTTTTGTGGAATTGGAAAACTGATTGAGGGAATAATAGATCAAAGTCAAGGCTTGCGGTGTCTGTGGAACTGTGAGTGATTTCTAGTGATGGCGGTGGTAGTGGTGACGATGAGCCGTGTACTGACGGGGATGGGACGGAATGATAGGATCTGCATATTCACGAGGGTGAATTTATCGCAAAGGTAATTTGAAAAACCATTTCCTAGCCCCTCCCCTTGATGGGGGGGAGTTTCTTTTATATACCTATGCGGTGATGGAGGATGATTGGACACCCTTATGGGTAGTGCCATGGCACCTTTGTGGACACTTTTTCCGTGATCTTGGGCTAACGTGATGCAATATCTTCCCTGCAGTTCCCATTGATTCCTGGTATTTATCCCTCCTGTTACTGCCTGTTAATTGGGTATGGGTTGGGGATGGGGCCGACGACTGACTGATTAATCGATAGGGCACGAAACTGTTGGTGTTGTTGCTGCCATCGGGAAAGACGTCAAGGGGTTTACAGTTGGTGAGCGTGTATGCGCTGATAACTCGGAGCTCTGCAATGAGTGCTTCTACTGCCGTCGTGGACAGCTCTTGCTATGCGAGAAGTTCGAGGCTCATGGTGTCACCAGTTAGTTATCCTTTACCTTTCGTCCTATTATAAGTCGGATAGAGTAGGTTCTGACAATTGGTGTTTTTACAAGTGGACGGTGGTTTCGCCGAGTACTGCGCATACCCTGCTGGGAAAGTGTTCAAGATTCACAACCTCAGCGATGTTGATGCTACCCTTCTCGAGCCCGCTTCATGCGCTGCTCATGGTCTGGAGAAGATCGCCCCCAAGATTGGTTCTTCCGTGCTCATGTTCGGTGCTGGTCCCACTGGTCTCTGCCTTGCCCAGCTCCTCCGTCATAATGGCGCTTCGCACGTCGTCATCGCTGCCCCAGAGGGCTTGAAGATGGATTTGGCTAAGAAGCTTGACTGCGCCGACATCTATATTCCTCTTTCCAGGAGCAGCCCCCAGGCACAATTCGAGCAGATCAAGAGCGATAACCCTTACGGGTTTGACATTGTTGTCGAGGTTTGTTCTGCACCAATTGATAACGTGTGTCGAACAACTACTGATGGGCGATGTACAGGCTACCGGTTCCCCCAAGATCCTCGAGGACGCCATCCACTACGTCCGTCGTGGTGGTAAGCTTGTCGTCTATGGTGTATACAGCGACGCAGCCCGTGTCTCATGGCCTCCAAGTAAGATTTTTGGAGATGAAATCACTATCATTGGCTCCTTCTCGGAGACTTACATGTTCCCTGCCACCATCGGCTACCTCGACACCGGAAAGGTCAAAGTTGAAGGCATCGTGAACAAGACCTACAAACTCGAGCAATGGGGCGAGTGTCTGGAGGCTATGAGGAACAAGTCTGCTATCAAGGCTGCTATTGTCTTTGAATAGATTCAATTTCTCTCTTTTTCTTCAGGTTTTTTATTTTTTATTTTTCATGGAATGCTCTACGAATGCTCGGGTTGTTTGTTTGACGGTGGATGGGTTGGATGGATGAACAAAGGGAATAGTTTGTTTGTACCGTAGGTAGTTCTCATCGCCCGAGTGCATCGTGGAGCCTTCCAATAAAAAAAAGTCGGGTCAACATTTTGTGTGCGTTTTTGCGTTTGCTCGCTTGCTTGGGCTCTCCTTCTGTGAAGCGATGGGGTGAATGGACGAGACAGATTAGGGAGGTGGGGTAATCAGATGTCTTAAATGTGATTAATTTATTAACCTATCAGTATTTGGGTATGCGGGACCCCGGTAATGAGCATGGTCATTTATGCAGGCGGGCAGTTAAACGTATTGCACGGCATAGAAAGCCATATGCAGGTTTGAGCAATACAATTGGTTGAACTTTAATTTAGTAATACTTGTAATCGTGGCTAGTGTTTGAGTGCATGGCTCGCTATGCTGTGGAATACTTACTAGCACTTCCTTGCTTCTTGCTTCCTTTCCGGTAAAACGATCGCTGCGTGCTGTATAGTACTGTACAAAGCATAACAATCCCCAGAGCATGTTTTTGGCGGCCCAAGCTGCCCTGAGGCGAGGCGGTAGTCTAGCCTTCTGGATGGTTTAGCTGATACTGAATTTATGTTATTTGGCATTGGTATTTGAATAACACGATGAGGCTTGCTTCATTGCTTTTGCATTAGGGTACTCCTTGGAGGAGGGGGGGGAGGTTGTGATCAATAGATCGTAATAGGAACGAACCGGCAGTCGTGACTTGCTCGGTTTTGGTTTATATAACGAGTTGGGATTATGATGGAGTTGGCTGTTGCAAAAGGAAAGAATTGAATAAGTTAGGAAAGTACGTAACTTACTGTACTTGTACTGAGAACAGCATGGTATAATAAATACTGGAGTACTCATATCTCCTTGCTAAGAATCGGCCACCATTTTAGAATAGCCACCGCGAACCTACCGGAAATAGCCTTGGGGCTCTTTTTTTATAATTATATTCTTTCTAGAAGAGAGTGTTTAGTCTACCACCCTACTCTAGTATATATCGAGAGTTAGAAAAATGAAATGTAATCAAATCTTTTATTGCAATCCTTCATTCATTTCTTCCTCAACACTCCAGGACTGCCTGGAAGTCCCGTATTAAGCATGGGAACTTATTTTCAACCCCCACCCCACCTCCTCCACAAAGAGCTCGACGAGGTTTTGTCATAGAATGAAAAATCTCGTATAGGAGGAACCGTGGGTATCTGATGCCTGAGCTGGGGTCTTTCAGAGAGCTCAAATACTTATACCGGGGATCTTTTGTGTATGGGTCGCGAGGGCAAGGGTATTCTGGTAGTGATTTTTAGTGCGGAGGTGTGAGTGGGTGAATGCTGTTGGCTAGGGTGGGTTTGGGTGGGTTTGTGAAGGGGGAAGTGTATGGGGGTAATGTACTAGTATTGCCAATTTACTTGTGGAGGGGGGGGTATCTGGTAGGGGTAGGGGTACAGTATTGAAGTTTCGTTTTCGGGTTAAGAGGTATTTAGAAACCCACGGGGTTGGTGAAAGACGTTTGTGCAACTTTTTTGCTTTCGAGTTGGGAAGGACCTTGGCGGTATATATAATTCCTGCTTTCGCTGTTCGTACAGTCGAGCGGAACCCGGATGTGTAAGGTGAAAATTCCCATACTAAGTGTCCGACCCGAATTCGGCCACACGAGCACACAAACCTTGGAGGGCTAGTGGGGACTTTGCGGATCGGAGAGCGCTCTTTCTACTCTTTGATTGTTCTTACATCTATTTATTATTAAATTTATTGAGGAGATCAGGTTTTTTTTTGCTTTCGTTGTGCTAAAGCATGACGAGTGAGGATCTATGATTATGCCATTGGCAAACACCATCGTAATAACAGTATTATTACTATAATATGGAATCAAAGGTCGACATCCCCACGTCTCTAGGGGCCTTACCTTTCAGCGGCGATGCTCGTGCGCAAAGTTACATCGGTGTATATATCAGGAGTGGGGAGTCTTTGGAGTATCACGGGGTGTTCATCGCATACGGTTATGCATTCTAGGGTCTAGTCCCGGTTATCGTAAGAGCTTGTCATACCCCTGTTCTCTATATTTTCGATAGAAGGTTTGTAGAACTTGGGATTGGTCTTGTCACCGAGGGGTGCTGTGCTGCTGGGGATGCAGTCTATGCAGGGTTCTACCGTATTAGGGTTTGTGAGCTTGCCGGAGAAGAGGGTTTTTACCACCCTGGAGGAGTATGATATATATAATACTACAGTGGGGAGCTTAGGTCTGATTAGTCATAAGACAAGTTATATCTCCTACCATACCCAATCTGCAACTCATTAAACTAGGAGGAGCTGCTCTGGTTTCGATCGATCTATCCTACCAGTGTGAATAAACCAATCGCTACTTATAGTATCTCGCTTGAATCAGTAGAAATTGGAAAACTATTTCTACTGGTCTAATAAATCTTTGAGGGCGAAGGTTATATGTTCTGATTTTTGTGGACCCACCCGAGTACAATTAACCCCCCCAAAACGACCTCCAGTTAAACACGAATGAGGACTTTGAGAATCTAATGATGCGGGGAATAATATAATCTCGAAATCAAAACGTCTAGAGTCGATTCTCATGTTCACGATGGCTATAGGAACACCTATGCTTGGACCTCAGGGATCAGAGAGAGAAGTCTATGTGTAATTTATCTATGTGTCCATCTATCCATCCATCCATCTCTAGTAGGGGGGGGAAGAGGCGAAATGAGTACATAAAGAATAATTAGAAAAAGGGGAAGGTTGCGCAACAAGGAATCTATTCGACTGGGGAATTGTAATCAAGATAGGCGATGCAAGTTAACAAAATTTTAATAAAATAATCCCTCGGGGGCTATACGCTAAACATAAGGAACAAAAACTCTTGCGCCTTCATTCGTAAACGTTAACGGATATCCATAGGTTTCGGAGGGGTATGTTTACATACCTGTAGGATTTCCGCTAATGAGAGCGGTGGGGAACTTTCTGGGTCTTGTAGGGCTGATGCAGAGGGGATTGAGGGGAAAAGGTGGAGATGGCGGTGGCTGTAATAGCGTATGCTGGGCTCTCCGAGTGTGGGGGAGGCTTGTGCTAGAAAGGGAGGGGTCTCGCGCGATTTGAGTGCAATCAATTGACTGTCCTAGGATTCTATTTTAGCTTGGGGTTTTCACGGCAGATGGCGCCGCTGCGCATCTGCACTTCCGGCAGACCCCTAGGCTTGTAGTATTCAATATAAATTTCGTAATAAATACAGGACATCACCTATCCAGGTATCATGCCCCAATAACCAAAAACAAAACAAAACAAAAAACAAAAAAACAAACAAAAAAACAAAAAACAAAAAATTCACAAAACAATCAACCACCGGCAGGCCCGCCGCCGTCGTCGCTTGTAGTAGCTTTACTACTCCCTCATGTCCCCTCTCAGTAGCGTAAGAGAGTGGTGTACCGCCATGTTTATCTGACCTGTTGGGGTCGATACCTTCCTGTTCTAGCAATAGCTTTACCACGCCTTCATGTCCCTCGGCAGCAGCGCACCCGAGCGGTGTTCGATCATCTACATCCGGGTGATTGGGGTCGACGTCTTCTCGTCCCAGCAATAGCTTGACCACTCCTTCGTGGCCCTCGGCAGCAGCACACGCGAGTGGCGTTCGATCATTTTCAGTGGGGCGATTGAGGTCGACATCTTCTCGTCCCAGAAACAGCTTGACCACTCCTTCATGTCCGTTGTCAGCAGCGCACCCGAGTGGCGTTTGATTTGTCTTATCCGGGCGATTAGGGTCCACATCTTCCCGTCCCAGCAATAGCTTGACCACTCCTTCATACCCCCCGCAGGCAGCACACCTGAGTGGTGTTTGATCGTACTTATCTGGGAGATTGGGGTCGACATCCTCTTGTCCCAGCAGTAGCTTGACAACTCCTTCATGTCCTTGGATAGCAGCCCATCCGAGTGGTGTTCGGTCATCCGCATTTAGGCGATTAGGGTCCACATCTTCCCGTCCCAGCAATAGCTTGACCACTCCTTGATGTCCTTGGATAGCAGCCCACCAAAGTGGTGTTTGATCATATTTATCTGGGCGATTGGGGTCGACATCTTCCCGTCCCAGCAATAATTTGACTACTCCATCATGTCCCTTGATAGCAGCCCATCCGAGTGGTGTTCGGTCATTCGTATCTGGGCTATTGGGGTCCACATCTTCTCGGCTCAGCAATAGCTTGACTACTGCTTCATGTCCATCGAGAGCAGCGCACTTGAGTGGTGTTTGACCACACTTATCTGGGCGGTTGGGGTCGACATCTTCCCGTCCCAGCAATAACTTGACCACTCCGTCATGTCCCTTAATAGCAGCCCACCCGAGTGGTGTTCGGTCATCCGTATCTGGGAGATTGGGGTCCACATCTTCCCGTCCCAGCAATAGCTTGACCACTCCTTGATGTCCATTGAGAGCAGCATACCCAAGTGGTGTCCGGTTGTCCGTATCTCGACCATTGGGGTCCACATCTTCCCGCCCTAGCAATAACTTGACCACTGCTTCATATCCGCCAACAGCAGCACATCTGAGTGGTGTTTGATCGTACTTATCTGGGCGGTTGGGGTCGACATCCTCTTGTCCCAGCAGTAGCTTGACAACTCCTTCATGTCCTTGGGTAGCAGCCCATCCGAGCGGTGTTCGATCATCCGCATTTAGGCGATTGGGATCGACATCTTCTCGTCCCAGCAGTAGTTTGACCACCCCGTCATGTCCTTGGGTGGCGGCATGCCCGAGGGGTGTTCGAACATCTGCATCTGGACGATTGGGATCGACATCTTTCCTCTCTAGCAGTAGTTTAACTACTCCCTCATGTCCGCGAAGAGTAGCACACCCAAGTGGCGTTCGATCATTCTCATCGGGGCGATCGGGCTCGATATTTTCCCGTCCTAGTAGTAGCTTAACTACTCCGTCATGTCCTTGGACAGCCGCACACCCGAGTGGTGTTCGGTCATTCTCATCTGGGCGATTGGGGTCAACATCTCCCCGTTTTAGGAGTAGCTGGACCACTCCCTCATGTCCTTGGACGGCAGCCCATCCAAGCGGTGTTCGATCATAATTATTGCGGCGATTGGGGTCGATATCTTCCCGTCCTAGCAATAGCTTGACCACTCCTTCATGTCCCCGGGCAGCGGCCATCCCGAGTGGTGTTAGAACATACTTATCAGCGCGATTGGGGTCGACATCTCCCCTTTCCAGCAGTAGCTTGACTGTCCCTTCATGCCCCTCGGTAGCAGCACACCCGAGTGGTGTTCGATCAACCCCATCTGGGTGATTGGGGTCGACATCTTCCCGCCCCAGCAGCAGCTTAACCACTGCCTCATGTCCGAGGATAGCAGCACACGTGAGCGATGTTCGGCCATCCACATCTGGGCGATTGGGATCAACATCTTTCCGCTCAAGCAGTAGCTTAACTACTCCCTCCTGTCCGCGATGAGCTGCCCATCCAATTGGTGTTCCACCATCCGCATCTGGGTGATTGGGGTCGACATCTCCCCTTTCTAGTAGTAGCTTGACCACCCCTTCCTGTCCCTCGGCAGCAGCACACGTGAGTGGCGTTCGATCCTTCTGATCTGGGCGATTGGCGTCGACATCTCCCCTCTCTAGAAGTAGCTTAACCACCCCTTCATGTCCCTCGACAGCAGCCCACCTGAGTGGTGTTTGACCATAGTTATCTGGGCGATTAGGGTCGACATCTTCCCGTTCCAGAAGTAGCTTAACCACTCCATTATGCCCGCCAAGAGCAGCCCATCCGAGCGGTGTTCGATCGTGCTTATCAAAGCGATTGGGGTCGATATTCTCCCGTCCTAGCAGTAGTTTGGCCACTCCTACGTGCCCGTTCTTCGCCGCCCACGCAAGTGGTGTACTACCTGTGCAATCTTGTTGGTCGATCTCACAGCCTTCAGCATTTATAATTGCAGTTATAAGTTCAACAATCCCGAAGAATGATGCGCCATGCAGTCCAGAGAAGAGCGAAGGAGTGCCGATATCTCCGGCATAACTGGGAGGCACAACCTGCCTCAAAAGTGATACGGCGGCCACATGGTCTTCGTACTGGCCCAAGAGCTCAAGCGCAAGGGTCCTCGCATGGTCTGAGAGCTCCCTCGCCGCATGTGTCCCCCAGTATCTCGAAGAATATTTGAGGAATGGTGCGCTTTGATAGTCTGGGAGAGGGTGAGATGCAAGATCTTTGACCTGTTGTGAATTCAGATAGGTCAAGCATGTTTCTGCAAGTATCGCATGAGGGTTGCTGAAGAGACCTGGCTGGCTGCAAAGATACTCTTGGACCGTATAGTGGATTAACCGCACAGTCGAAGCTTCCTTATCGACCGTGATTAAGCTTTGACAGCAGTGCAGCAAAGTAGCTATCGAAGGAATATTTTCGGGATCGAAATCTGTCGCTCCTACATCCACTGCTAGCGCATGGCACAGCTCATCCACTCGTAGTGGCCGTTCCGAATGGCAGACCCATGTGAGAGTTGCCATCGCAAGTTTCGTCTTTTCCTCGTCCTGGGCCTTTATCCGCTCCAGCGTCACACCATATGCATCCTCTAACCCTGCACCACGTTTTATTGACTCGAGTACTTTTTTCCGCCGAGCAATGGTGGTCCCTCGCAGGATTGCCTTAATATGGAGAGAAGCGAGTAGGAATCTAGATCCAAACATGTCAGCTATTAGCTTCGGGTAGCTTTTCCCCTGCACCCGTTTCTACATACGTTTCCGAGTTCATTTCGGGAATGCTCCTTATAATCTCTGCCTCCAATGTGCTGCTCATTATGTCTGGGGTAATATCATTCCGGAGTTTATCGCGCAGATATCTAACAACACCATCTTCCGTAGGCTGTATCGATATAGAAGTTACTGCTCCATCTAACCTCTTCTCCACTTCACTCCGTACCTGCGGTCTTCCGGTCATAAACAAGCGAATACCCGGTGACCCCTGCAGAATCTGTCGCAGTGATTCAAGGACTACCATTCGATGCTCCGGCACACATTCGTCTAGTGCATCAACACATATATACGTGCGCTTTGTAGCTGTGATTGCTTGGAACATCTTCAAAATTGCTGAGATCTGTAGCCCTCTACCCCCAATACCCTTTCTCTGCTTTCGAAAGTCCTGTACTACCGCTTCGGGGATTTTCTCCAATTCACTAATCACCTGTCTCAGTAAGGAGCCGAGCATATTCACAGGTGATTGCTCATTCCGGGCAGCAAAGTCGAAGTAAAAACACATCACGGCAGTATCTCCCTCCTTGAGCTCATCGCACAACTTGTCTATAACTAGTGAACTATTATCGCGGCCTGTTAGCAATACCATTCTTTAATTTCCAGCAATGATATATTCTCTCTTACATGATATAGCTCTTTCCTACCCCTGGATTGCCGTCGCAGAATAGGGTCGCATTATTGGATTGATCCTCTCCACTGGCATTATGCCAATGTCTGAATTCTTCGGTTTCCAGCAGCCAGGCTCCTATACCATCCACCCGCTCGGCTCCGATGTCTCGATGCCGTACCCATGGCACTAAGGGTGACAGCCATGCTAGTATTTTAGACTTATCATCGGGGGCAATGTAGATATTTGTGGTGCGGTTATAGCTATTTGTGTTGTTGAAAGAGTCACGGTTGCCGCACAAAACTTGTGACATTTTCGATTTTCACTGCTTCGAATTTTGGGGCAAAGTTTTGATCAACTTAGAGTCCGTTAACGTAATTACCTACAGTACTTGTACTCGAGTAAAAACGAGGAAAAGGGGGGGTTAATGGTGAAGCCTTGGGCTGAAATTATTCCTACTAGGACCTTCTGGCCCATTTCCCTGCCCTACTACCTCCGTGCTAGCCCACTCCACCAACAATGGACGCCACCGGCGCATTTGTTGGTGAATGCAGCCCCTGCTTCAAATTGAGCGCTCCCCTTTCTATCCTCCCCAAGCAACCAACCACCCCGGCTCCATACCCTCTGTAACCCGTCCTCTTCCCCCTCTTCCTCTCCTCCCAACCCCACTCCTAGTCGTACTCGAAAGCCGCCCTGAAAAGGGGCTGCCCGCGCAAGATAGCAGCGACGAGCGCCATATAGCCCTAGCGTTCACATAGAACATCGTTCCGACAAGAGCCAGAGTTGCCGATTACGAGTGCAAGGGACTCGTATGCGCATGGGTAACATACGTCCTCCTGCACATGAAAAGGGCGAAGACAGTTTTGCATTGAAGTACCCCATGGAGGGCCCCGTCCCTGAGGCGAAGCCCGCGCACAGGCACGGTAAGGTCTTCGGCTAGCTGGTGTCTACAAATGTTGGAAGAATATTCTGTGCACCGCTGCCTCGCACTGCGTTGCTGGGCCCAATTGCGGTCAGGGGATGGAGGAATTGAGGGAGGCGCCGATACGGAAGTACACGTACAGTACACGTACAAGTGCATACTTGAAAGGGTCTCGCCTAAGGAGGGTGGGGAGAAGGGCCGGATGGATGGATCCGGAATTTAGGCCTTTTGGGCTCGAGTGGTTTATGCGCGCTGGCGATGCCCCCCCGGGGTAGGTGGGGGGAATTTTTGTTTTTTTTTTGTTAAATCCTCGGTTTATTTGTAGCTACCTACGGGACAATCCATGGCATGTAACCTAAGTTATGGCCTAAAAACCCTTACCCAAAACATAAGAAATATCTCCCCTTTTCAAACAAACTAACGATATAAAATCACTAACACTCGCACATACATTGAAAAACAATCATAAAATCATGAGCCTAAATCGGCATTTCTCGTAAAAGGAAACATTCCCACATCCACCGGAAAATTTATCCTATTCTTCAAAACATAAGAGGCAAAGTCCTTCACCAATCGCAATCCTTTCTTTCCATTCTTCCATAATTCGGAACTCGGGTCCAGGTTGAATGTTTCAGTAGGTATGCATCACCTCGCGGCCTCTAAAGAAGGGCACTCCACGATGTGTTGTAACGTTTCCGGTCCCTCTCGACATCTAGGGCAGGTTGGGTCCCGGTCCTGGTTAGACCAATCAGTCGGAGCCATGAGGTAGCTTTTATTCGCTCTCATCTGATGAATTCTTCCTGCTGTGAACTTGGGAAGGGTCATAAAATTCCAACATTCCCTGAACGGCGGTCTGTAATTGTAGTAGGAGGGGAAACCCCCGTCCATCCAAGCTTGGTGCATATCCTTCCGCACACGTTCCTTGGCCCTGAAGTGCCCTTCGGCGTCTTTGGGCGTGACCTGTGCTAGGCGAGTGGGTCGTCTCGGCATGACTTCATCCGGTATAAATCGGATGGCTTGTGCCGCCATTTCGTCCATTGGCAGTCGGACCTGTGCAGTGGTGGTGCACTTTGAACTCCAGGTTTTCGGTCTCATTCCGCCTTTATTCAAATCAAACGCCATCCTGCGGTGGGTCGCCACCCTAAACTCGCCCTGGATCGGGAAGCTCTGGGGAAACATCGCAGTGGCTATGTTGTTTTCGGGCAAGGCAGTTGCCAGCCTCACCGCCGTCATGCTCCGAATTTGCTCCGCATATACCGCCACCGGGGCCAAGCATGCCTCAGCGGATAATACAGAGATGTTAGTGGCGTAAAAACCGTTGGTGATCCAGCGCATGACTCGATTCCAAAAGGCCTGCATCTTCTTCAACATCGTCTTGGACGGGACCAAGAACTCAGCCCCATACAGCATTGTCGGCAACAGTATGTGTAACCGGTACAGGTTACTGTTGGTTTCGAGTATCGTTTGATACTCAGTATGTTTTATGATTGAGTTTGATACTCATGATGTTTTATGTTTGGTTTCGAGTA
>Ga0307507_10002627_pt1 | contig 37118 bp, 17 predicted proteins | sample 7_EM_MG_FD_207223 | JGI IMG/M metagenome (GOLD analysis project Ga0307507, IMG submission 207223) | Populus trichocarpa ectomycorrhiza microbial communities from riparian zone in the Pacific Northwest, United States - 7_EM | ecosystem: Host-associated > Plants > Roots > Unclassified | place...
CTATAGCTATAGTATAGAGCTTATTATTTTATAATACTATTAGTATAAATATACTTATAAAATATATATTGGCTATACCTATAATAGCATTAAGGCACGCTACCTACTAAATACTACTATACCCTGCCATTAGCTCGCCTACTACTAGCGCATTAGCGGCTAGCTCTCTATATTTATTTATACTGGCCCTAGCGGTCCCTTTTCTTTCGCCTTCTCCTTAGCTTAGTATCTTTATAATATAGTATTTATTTAAGCTTTAATTTAAAGGCATTAATTTAAGCCATAACAATCTTTAATTTTAGCTTAAATAGGTAATTATATGCTTAAGCTTAAAGCTTTACTAATATATAGTATTAATATACAAAAAAAGCTATCTATATATTTATATAAATAGCTCTATAAATAGCTCTATAAATATCTATATAATTACCTATATAAACGTCTATATAATTAATTAATTAATATTATTAATTCTATTTATTGCCTAATTCGGTCCCTCTTTGAGTTCTATATCCCTTGCACCGTCAAATTTGTGTTCAAGGTGGTGGCCCGTGCTTAGCCAATCATATTGCTGGGATTACAGGCGGTCAGTATTCTGCCAGGAACACCAAACTTCGTCGCGTGCGACCTTTATAAATAGATCAAAACTTTATACTTTAAATACTAACACTTATGGTACAAAACAGATCATTAAACGATAAGGACTTTGTTCCACCAACTCAGTATCCTAAATTACCCAAGGGAAAGAAGAAATTACAACCTCCTAACCCTAAACCTATCCCTCTATTCGACCCTTTTCCAATTCGCGATTACACCCAATATAGACGCCCAAATATACTAGAATAAATAGATAGGGGCGATCCTTACGCTATATTTAGGTTATTCTTTACCAATAAGCTTTTAGATCGGCTAGTGGAGCATATAAACCATAATACAGAGCTTAATCCAATACCAGAAGAGCGTCAACCTAAGGAGTCCCCTAGGGCGTGGAAGCCAACATTAAGGAAGGAGCTTCTTACGTACTTAGCAGTATAGATTTATATAGGGCTCCACGGCGAATCGGCTATAGAGGACTACTAGCATAAGGACTTAAGCAGTGGAACAATTCACATCGTTCGGGATTATATTGGTTGCAGTTACTAGCATTAAATTAATCACTACCTCTACTATACAACACTAAAGGAGGATAATAATAAGCCCTTCCATAATACTTTTTAATGGATAGAGGACCTCTTTAAGTACCTTTAGCTTCATTGCCAACGATTCTACTAGCCAGGAACTCACCTTACTGTCAATAAGTCAATTAAACGTTTTACCAGTCGCGTAACTAAGATTATAAATATACCTACTAAACCAACGCCTAAGGGATTTAAAATATGGATATTAGCTAATTAGGGCTACATTTTTAACTAGCTCTTTCATTTAAAGGGTTTAGAAAAGGGCCCCTATAATTTAGATATATCCTTTGTTAAAACAGATAAGTTTTTAAAGACTAAGGCTATTATTCTTAACTTGCTACTATAGGAAGATGTTAACACTAAAACGCGTCTCTACCCACCTTATAAATATATCGTTTAGCTTAACAACCTATTTACCAGCGTTCGCTTGCTCCAATGTCTTCAAGCGGAAGGAATTAGCGCAGTAGGAACTATTCAGACAGTAAAGACAAAAAGGGAGGAGCAGAAAGGCAAAGACCATAATAGAGGCAATACTAATTACCAGCCAAAGGAGCAAATTAGCCCTACCCTTATTAACCTTAAATTATACTATAACAACCAAATTAAATAGGGCAAGCTATATACAGAGGTCTTAAAGGACGGCTAGGTAATAGAGCTTGCCTAAAAGGATACTTAGGTAGTGTTATTTATAAGTACTGTTAGCAATAGTAAGTTAATTAAATACTCACGCTTAACACCATGGCACTTATATTATACATCACCAGTTTCTAATTCAACGACAAGGCTTTAACAACGGCCGGCTAGAACCTCCAGCGGCGCCTTACAAACTAGGAAGATGTTTGGCGACAATACTAGGGCCTAGCTAGAAATTCCAACGCTTATAGATCTCTACAATTACTATATAAAAGGTGTTAATATAGCTAATCAACTAAGGTCATATTACGTTACTCATAGGCGCTTTTAAAAGACTTAGCGACCTCTATTTAACTTCCTCCTTACTACAATCACCACTAATTGCTTTAAACTCTCGTCGTTCACTCACCCTGGTTGGCCACATAAAGCTGGCCATAAGGCGTTCCTTAAGAAGCTCATTTATTATCTTTTTAAGTCATCTATTCGACTAATAACGCGGTCCTTACCTCCCTTAATTATATAGAAACCAGCGGTAGAACACGGATATAAGCCAGTTAAGATAAGCAGTAAGCTGCTTACTTGTTAAGAGTATAAGCAGGCAGGCAGAACAACCCCAATTAAGTATAAGAGCCGCCAGAAGCCTTTGGCGGAGTTATTAAATAATTCTATATTAAGGTCATCAAATAGTAACAAGAGGGTAAGGAGAAAGCAGGCGCCAAGAACTCGTTTTAGCTGCCAGCTTTATCAAATACCTCTCTACAGGGCGGGTGACTGTTGGGGGCTTCATATAGATCGACTAAACACCAAAGAATAAGCTTATATGCGATAATATCTATATATTTGCAGCCTCGTTAATGGTGATGACGATTTTAGGTGTTGTGCGCACGGGCCACCATCTTGAACACACTAACGGTGCAAGGGATAGGCTTCTACCTTCTATATATAGGGAAAAAACCCTAGTAGGGAAAAAACCAAAGTATATCCTTCTAGCTAGTCTTACGCGCTCCGCCTTTGCCTAGCCTATATACCTTTATAATAAGTCTACCTTATATACTATACTTCTAAAGTATCTTTAGAAGATCTAAGGGGGGGTAAGTAGGAGGGTCTAGTAATTCGCCTATAAGCTACCTTTAGCTAGGTAAGAGTATCTAGCCCCTAAGGGGTTAGAAAGGGGCGTATCTATAGGTATCCTTCTATTAGATCTTATATACTATCTAAAGGACTTCTTAGCCTATAAGCCATTATAATTAATTAATTAGTTATTTATATAATTTCCTATATAATTATCTTTATAAACTCTATAATTAATTGCTAGTATAAATATATACGTCAATATACCTATATATCTACGCACCTATATATCAATATAAAGCCCTATATAAGGCTCCGCACAAGGCTCTGCACGAAGCTCTACACGAGGCTCTATACAAGGCTCTGCACGAAGCTCTACACGAGGCTCTATACAAAGCTCTACACGAGGCTCTATACAAAGCTCTATACAAAGCTCTGCACAAAGCTCTGCACGAAGCTCCACGAAGCTCTACACAAAGCTCTACACAAAGCTCTGCACGAAGCTCTACACAAAGCTCTACACAAAGCTCTGCACGAAGCTCTACACGACGCTCTGCACGAAGCTCTACACGACGCTCTACACGACGCTCTGCACGAAGCTCTACACGACGCTCTACACGACGCTCTGCACGAAGCTCTGCACGAAGCTCTGCACGACACTCTGCACGAAGCTCTGCACGAAGCTCTGCACGAAGCTTTGCACGAAGCTCTGCACGAAGCTTTGCACGAAGCTCTGCACGAAGCTTTGCAGAAGCTCTACACGAGGCTCTACCGCTCTACATAATGCTCTATTAAAGCTCTGCACAACGGGCAGTCTCAGGGCAGGCTCATCCCACAGACCCATCATGACTCAGCTTTTAGTAAGACGCGCACGGGCCACTATCGTCAAAATTAAAAAAGCTTTAAAAAGCATATGTACACCGCTTCTAAAATGATATAATAGAATAATAACCACGTAGTCTAAATTCTTATCTAAAGCTGCAATTAAATAATCTATTATGTAAAGAACCTGTGCTAAATAGCTTATAAAGTATATATAAGTGCGGGGCTAAAAGATAAGGTCCAAAGTCGGGCGGGTGCATATACCATATATTTACTTCAAAATCATAACGTTTCTTCTTTATATTAACTTTCTACTATTTAATATGGCCGATAATAATCTTAATTACTCTCTTTCTGATCTTCCTAATATTAGGGTACTGCTAAGCCGTCCGCACGTTATTCCTACTGCCTCTACCCCACCTAGTTTAACTAGTTTCCGTGTGCCTTAAACACCTGGTAATTGCCAGAGTAACCTGATCCTCCTTTCTAATACCCCCATAGCTGGCCAATCTGTTCCTTGTCTATCAGATGAGGTTATACAAGGTCCATTAGGGCTCCGCGAGTCTTAGATTACAGTGCGGAGGCATCAGGTAGTCCATTGCGAAGCAGTGCACCTTTATTCGCGCGATACTTTTCCTCCTCTACCACCACCCGGAACCTCTTCCCCTATCCGTTGTTAACGCTATACTACTTCTAGTGCTTCGGAATAACAAATAGAGTATACGGATAAACTGTGGCTGCGATCGCTGATACCAGAAGTCCAAATTTTATATCCTAAGTAGAAGCTAAGCCCCCAGTTAGATATAAGTTTGGTTCCAATAGTAAAACGAGTTGTTAACGCCATGCCCGCCCACTACCTTAAGAAGCCATATACTGGTGAGATCTTTAAGGATCCAGACACCATAGAAGAACGATATTAAAACTACTCTTTTTGCAAAGGCTTTCTAGTTGTTAAAGCGACTGGCTCGGATAATCTATTAGCTAAAAGACCAGTAGCAATATTCGTCTATAAATACTATGGCGATAACTCTCGAAACTAGCGCAAATTAGACAACTTTCGCGGTAAGAATAGCAACCGGCAGCGAGAAGCCACTAAGGTGCACTAAAAGAGTTGCAGCTAGAGTATACGTGTAGCCTAGAAGAAGCTGCCTTTATCTAGTAGTGGCGTAAAAGGATAGGTAGCAATAGTTACCGGCGCTAAATATGGTGATCCTTTAAATAAGGACGCGCCTAAACACAAATTCGCCGCAAATCCTCTTGCCTATACTACCTACCAGGATCGTTTACCTGAAGCTAGAGAAGCAGCCACTGTAGCCTACGGCCTTAGGGCAATAAAAGAGACATATAAGACTGCACAGCGTTAACTTTCTATCCAGGAGTTGTACATAAGTAGGAAGAAATATTATAATTTGGCTAGATTGTTGAGCGATCTTCCTTCTAGTAATAAGGGCCAGCCGCAAGCGCTTGGCGCGCTTGAGCTGCTTCTCCACTAGCATAGATTTAAGTACCGGTCTTAATATACCTATATAATTAATCTAGAGTTAGGTTGTCTAATTGCCCAGAGCCTCTAGTAGCTTGTGTTCTGGCTTCCTATCTAGGTAGATTTAGCGTAAAGGTTTATTACCGACTTTAGCTGCCAAATGGACGCTATATTTAATACCAATCAATCCAAGCTCTTATTGGCTATTATTACTAGTGTTACTAATATGGGGTCCTCTTTTCCAGCAATATAGTCGTTTATTAAGAGCAAGTCTTAGCTAGATTAGACCTTTTTACTAAAGTCTACTTAGCAGAAGCTTTAGAAACGGCCACCTAAAGTTATTATTACCAATTTTGGTAAGGGCCTTGCAGCCACCTTATTAGTAGGGTAGTTAATTATAGTCGTTCTCTAGTACTACCAGTGGCACGCCGCGAAGGCAATAAAGAAGTGGATTAATAAGGGGATCCAGACAAAGGCTAAGAGGCCATATAGCTACTTAGTGGAAGAGAGGAAGGCAGTAAAGGAACTATTTTAGCCCTACCTAAAATCTAAAATAATAGCAGAGCTTAAAGCTAATCAAAAGGTAGTCCTAGACAAGCTACACCCGTGCAATAAGGTGTGGTTTCAGACTATATACGTTGAAAAGGAGAGCCAGATGATTACCTGCTATATTAGGTAAGTTTTATTTTAATCCAGGGAGTAGGATACTTAAAAGCATCCTGCTCTCCAGCTTAAAAACCTTATTTTAACGTTAACTTTTCCTTAACCGCTTACTCCCTTACCAAATACCTTCTAAATTTAGGTGCAGTGGCAAGCTAATAAGGTGAGGGTATTAACAGAGAATTAAAATGCTTTACCAATTATCAATTAAGCCTTGAGGATACTATAATTAAGCTAAAGAGGTGGATTTTGATATTATATAAGGAATTAATCAAATCCGAATATACGTCCAAAACGTCCATCCCCCAAATTATCACCCTAGATCTCTTTTAGCACCACTTCACACAGATTAATGGTGTAGTAATATACTACGCGCTTCAGCAAATCTTTAACTCCATGCGTGGCGCGAGAGCTTCAACGGATAAGGAAAAGCAGGAGTAGGCCAATCAGAAGTGGAAGCAGGACAACTGTGACTGCGAGGACCCCTACCAATATAGCCTCCCCTGCCGCCACATACTTATTCAGTGCTTAATGCAGAGGCTTTCTATATCGCCGGCTTTAATCCATCCTCGCTGGTATATCGCGATAAAGCTGATTGCTGCTCCAGATTGGTAACCGCAATATATTAAGAATATAGCGTTCTAAGGCGACCCTCTGCCAGAGCACCCAGAAGCTCTTACTAGGATCTAGCTATCAGTTCTCCGCCTCCTTAATATTATTAAGGACCTTCCTACTAAAGAAATAAGCGAGCTTGCTAAGAAATTTAAAGACTTTAAGGTAGCTCAAATGGCTATTTTAAGTAGACAGGTAGAGCTTTAATCGCTACCCAAGGGCACTCCATTTGAGGTTCCTCCAAAGGCTCGCTAGCAGCCACCACCTAAAAAGAAGCATGGTAAGGTTAACCAGCGGGGCAAAACAAGCGCTAAGATTGCTGAACGCGCTGCCAACGTCGCTATATAGAAGCTCCAAAAGGAAAGGCAGGAGGAGGCCTAGAAGCATATACCTACTTAACCGAGCAGTAGTATAGAGCTTAGCCACTTTCTAATCCAAAACAAAGAACCGGTAGACGAAGTAGATAAGGGTATTAAGGAGGATAAAAAGGACAAGCAGCAACCATTTAACAAGCCGTCAGTGCTATATAATGAAGTTTTGGGGGGGTTAGAGGACGAGGTAGTTATTTTAGAAGTAGGAGAGGATGATAACTTATAGCTTAATAACGCGGAGGTACTCCAAGGTACTATATTAGACGATCAGTACTAAAATATTAGTAAGGAGGAGCCTATTATAACCTATTCGGTACCTTAAGAGCCGCTATCTCTTCCACTCTATTAATCCGGCAGAGCGGCGCGTACTAGAGCTCAAAGGACCTATACTTAATTAGCTTGTAGTAATTTTATATTAATCTTAAGTAATACTAACAAGGGTCCTAGTGATCCTAAGCCAAAAGAGGTTGTTATTCCGTTGAAAAAAGAGGTTGTCATTCCGTCAAAATTAAAGCGATTGCGACAGGGGGCTTCTGTAGACAAGCATGAGGCTCATAAAGCTAGCGCACTTGCTATTAGGTCCCCTAAGGCCAAGCGCACGCGTAGTAATAAAAAGGGAAAGGACCCTATTGAAATAGACGGTTGAATATTGGAGTATTACACATGTAGATAGTGCTTTGTTATTCAAAAGTTGACAATAGTGGCCCGTGCGCGTCTTACTAAAAGCTGAGTCATAATGGGTCTGTGGGATGAGCCTGCCCCAAGACTGCCCGTCTGCACAAGGCTCTACCTAAAGCTTACCCCCTTCTGCGAAGCAAATCTATACCTACTAGCAGTCCTTAATTATTATTTAAAGCTAGCTTATTAGTTTAGGTACTCTAGCTGCGGTAAGAAGAGGGCGGTGGGAGGGGTACGGCTGCTACGACTTAGGGTCGTCGGGCGCGATAATGAGATAATGAATTGGAATTGGGCAAATCGGGCAACGTAGTCTTCTTCGCCAGGTTTGATTTGGTAATTCTAGCTATCAGGAATAGCTTAGGGAGCTGTGGAGGTTGAGATAATTTGGCTCAAAGTAGGTGTATATAGGCCTAAATACGCCGCGCGGGACTAACAAAAATCCGAACCGTGTACCAGACCTTCTAACGAAGGTCTTGCCAAAAGCAGCTAGCGGCTTGGCAAGTAAGCCTTGGCAAGAAGGTCTGGGAACGAGACAATGCAATCTGGAGCTTTTTCAATCTGACGTTGATCCGTGCCTTCACCGGCGTCAATTAGTAGATAATTAGTGGCGCTTAATCTGGTAGTCGTACTCAATCTGAAACAAGGCCGACTGTTCGGTTGATGGTTCTAAAAGGCTTCAGATGAGGCTCAAAATTAGCGACGTCTTCTGCCCACATTGATCAACAACAATCCTCTGCCAAAACGTACCTCGTCAAATTGTAGAGCCTCTGTGGGCGGCTGTAGAGCAACTGCGTCATCCACGACGTCCCCCGCCATATACCAGTGTGGTCGGATCCGAACGGCGACAGTAAGGATCAAGAAGAGGATGTCGCATAGGGCCTGCAGCTGCGGCAGTAATACCGTCGTCGGTAAGGGCAGTGGGGGCGTGGTGGGCAATCGGACGGGCGCACGAGCAGAGCCCCAGATTCGACTTGACGATTGATCTGGAGAAAAAAGCTCCAGATTGATCTGACGCCAAGAGCTCAGGTTCAACTACTATATACAGTAAAGCGTGCGAATTTGACGCGGTTGCCGATCTGGAGGAGCTCCAGATCAGAAAGTCGCCAGATTAACCGAACAGACACCTCCAGATCAGATTGAGGCTCCAGATCAACTCGTTTCTGACGCCTCCAGATTCAATCTGGAGCTGCAACCGAACGCGCCCTAAAGCATTGGACTGGATTTGACCTCAGATCCACGCCACGCCAGTCCAAATAGATCACTGATCCTGTGAATACTACGGTAGGCCTATAGCATGATTTCCCAACTCCCGAGCGTGACCTTTGGCTCGATTATCAGTATACTTAATTAGATGGCCTCCGAATGGAGCGAAGCGCTTTTCTGAAGGCTCAATGCTGCGGAGTAGCTTTAAGAATGCGCCAATTGGAGCCCACGTAGCCCGTAACTGAGGATTGAGGATGGCATGCCTGTAGATAGGCCAATTGACCAAGCATATCACACTCTTCAAAAACTCTCATGTGTATATTCTGTCGCGAGTCTGGTTTGGTACCGCCGTGAAAATCACAAAGCCAACACCGAAGATGGCTGAGCATGAAGTCAACGTGAAAAGTGGAAAACGGTAGTCCAATGATGCGCCATATCACAGAGCACCAATCAGGTGCGTAATTGAGCTTGGAGAGTGACTTGCCCCGTCCAAAATTCACAGGTCATTCACTGCTAGGCTACTGCGCCCAGTCGCTCGTTGGCGTACTGGCCTATGCTCCTTGTGGGAGATTCACCAAACGCATGGGTACCATAAAATATCAAAAGAATAGCACCCAACTTCTTTCTCTCAATTTTTGTCAAACGTCGCAGCTCGAAATACAGGTAGCACTACGGACCACTGTTCCTGCTATGATAGTCTCTCATTGTGCGGCACTACTGGCACAACATAGCATCGTCTATACGAGCGGCTTGAACGTCCCAACTTCGACCACAAATTGCTAGTTTCAACCCGAGCCGTAGCGAAAACATGCCACGCAGGGAAGGAAAGCGAGGCGACGAGAAGGGGGCGAAGAAGGAAGGAGACGAAAGCGCACCAAGACCCAAACGCCTTTCTAAATTTGAGAAATTTAGATTCGATGAGAACGTTGGGCCACCTCCGGCATGTTTCTATTCCATATCAAATATATCACCACTAATTGATAAAAACAGAGCAAAAGGTCGTACCAGGGCCATCTCCCACACGTCCGTGAGCGGGGATATTGTGCTGACGAGCTCATACCGCACCATCCGAACCAGGAACGGTTTGTATCTCCTCCACCAGAATACATACGTCAACCTAGTGGGCCACGACGACCTGTGGCCGAGATGCAGGCGGCAATGACAGAAATGCTTGCAAATTACGACCCAGACACCGACACGTCTAGAGAGAGCATGGAGGACGATAATAGCGAAGGGTCTGGGCAAGACGGTGGAGAGTCTGAGACAGAAGAGGACACTAGGAGCTCGGGAGAAGGTAGAACGGATGAGGAGAATGACCTAGGGCACAAAACAGCTAAGGGAAAGACTATGGAGAAAGGGAAGGCCACACTGATCCTCAAGAAACCCTTAAAGCGCAAACAGCCTTGGAGCAAGGAGTCTAAAGCTACGGACGAACGGCGAGCAAAGAGACCAAAGCTTGATCTCCAGGCTCTAGTTGTACCGGCTAGCGAGGAAAGGGACTTACCCTACGGCAGTGATGACGACAAGCCTCGAGGTCGACTGAACGTTAGACCTGAAGAAGACATACCTTTGGTATACCCCCAGTCATCGCATATCATCTTCGACAATGAAGGTGGTCCAGCACTGTGCGATTTGCCGATTCCATTCCCCCACTCTGCGCTCCAAGAAGAGGCGGCAGCTAGGAGGAAGAAGCTCAACACTGCTCCGCCGCCAGCTTCCCTTGCAGCAAACACTAGATCACGGCCAAAGACGGCTCCGGCGGAGACCAATGTCTTCAACCCACCGCGCCTAACGATCAAGCTCAGAAACCCTCGAGCACCATTAGCGAAAGCCCCAGCTGAAGATAAGGATACGAAACGGCCTAGCCTAATCATGAAGCTGAAAGCCAATCCTATCATGGCTTTACAAAAGGGGAAAAGCGCCGTTTGTTTCGACCAAATCCAGCAGCAGGCCATCCAAGGGAATATTCAGACAGAGGGCGCCGTTGGCAGCGATGACGAGTCTAAGGACCTGGAATACAACGGGAACGAAGCCAACGAGGATTCTGACGTTGTGAAAATTAAGCCTCGTCACGTTCCAACGCATAAGGATAACAAGACACTCTTGATTGGCACCAGGGATGAAACGCTTCTTGATATTGAAACGAAGCACAGTATCACCGGCGAGATTAAGACCTTGTCCTTCAAGAAGCTTGCTCGCGATCAGATTGACTGGAAGTCCAAAGTCCATATCGATCTGATCAGGACGTGGAGACGGCAAATATACCGCCGTGGCGGCCACGAGAAGAGGAAGGAATCCGTTAAATGGCATGATGAAGAACTCTCCTGGCTAGACCAATACTTCCTTGATCTGCTCGCCCGCATACGAAATGATACTCGTATCAAGATGCCCACCAACAAGAAGACCGCGGTTGACTTCAACGCACACTTCCAAGGGCGAGTACTCTTTGACAGCGATGGCCAGCCTATGGAGCATCGTGGCAGAAGGGCGGAATCTTCTATTGCCTCCCAGTGCACAAGAAGACAAGCTATCAAGGATGCGAAAGAAGAAGCAGACTCGATAAAGGCTTCAGCACCAAAGGGAAAGGACAAGGGGAAAATCGTCACCGAGGTGGTTTCTGAGCTCGAACAGGAGGCCCCATCCCCTGCGGAAAGTAACGAGCAGCAGAATCCAGATGCGAGAGCTGAACCCGACGGCGATTCACCACAAAGGGGGTCTAGGAGAAACGAAAAGACACTTGTGGCAGAAGCGGTACCGAAAACGCAGGGGCAAAAGAGAAAGGCACAGGTTGAGGAGCCTGAAGATTTTCAGAAGCCCGCGAAGATAAAAGCGACGGACAACACATGAAGCAGTCGCGGAAGCCAAGTTAGCACGCATAAGACGACGCGCTGCCGCAGGCCGATCCATCGCTGACAACCCTCCCGCCGAGGAACCTGCCGTCGAGAAACCGGCCGTCGAGAAACCGGCCGTCGACCGACCTATCACTGAACAACTCGCGCGAGAAGAACCTCTTCCTGAACCTCTCACCGAAGAATCTGCGGTCACAATACTTACGGTCGCAGCACCTACTGCCCAAGGGCCCCTTGACCCCTCGTTGAAGAGCCAGCTGCAGAAGAACAGCCTGTCCCAGAAGAAGAGCTTGCGGTCGGGAAGCCCACTAAGAAAGGGACAAAGGCTAAGGAAACGCAGACAGAAGCGGCAGGTAAGCCAAAGGCAAAAGGAGGGCGGAAGAGAAAGGTGACGGAGGAGATGGCATCCACGGCAGAGCCGGTGAGGAAGAAGACCAGGAGAAGGACTGAGAAGAAAGCCACGGCAGAGCTAGAGAAAAGGGTGCATATGTAGAGTAAGAACCTGAGGTAGAAGAGCCAAAGACAAAAGCACCTACTGAAAAGGGCTGAAAGCCAAAAAAAAGCAACAAGCAGTAAACGATGAGCCGGTGGCTAGGAGAACGAGAAAGAGGAAGATGGAGGATGAAGAGGTGGCTGAGCCAGAGGTTGAATTAGGGGAAGAGATGGAAAAGATGCCACCGAAGAAGAGAACGAGGGATGCCGTAGAGACACTGGTGGAGCAGAGGTGGGGCCAGCCGTTGAGGAAGACGTGGAAATGGAAGACGCGCCTGCTGAAGCGGCAACGAAAGGAAAGGCCCCATTGGCGAAAGGAAAGCCAAGGAAGAGGAAGAGGAGGAAGAATTGGTGGAGGAAATTAAAAATAAGAAAAGAAAAGAGGAGGTTAAAGAATTAATGAGAAGTTCAGGAAAATGATGGCAAAAGTAAAGGGAGAAGAAAGAAAAAGGAGTCAAAGAAAGTTTTACCTACCGTGTCTGCTTGCCTTTCATGGCTTACCGTAAAGATATTTTTGGCGAGCTTCACGCTTGCAGTGTTGTTATTGAACCCTTGTTCAACCTTGTTCAAAATTCATTTAGATAGAAAAACGGTTGACATCTACATCTCCAACCATCTGCAAGTGACTTCCCCCTTTCACACCCAAATACCCTATTCTGCATCTCAAGCACCCTTAAGTGACCAGTGTATGCTTTCGTCCCAGCTACATTATGCACCTAGCATGCCTAAAAAGAGCACGTTGGGACGAGGCCCAGAACTCTGCTGTTACATTGAAGAAGCATAACTCCCACCTCAAAATGTTGACATATATAGGCTCAAGAACGTAGCCGAGTCATGAGCCAAATTCATCTTCCTCCATACCCTCAACATTTGAGATTGAAGTGAAAAGACCAGTCAATGCATTATAATAGTTGCATCGACCACTATAGGGTACGTTGTTCTAGCTCTTAGGCTCAGGATGAGACTAAGTTTGTGGACTTGGGGGAAGTAGAGATAGGTGGGCTTCAAGCGCGCTGGCAGCTCTGCGCCATTTATCGGGGCCACTCTGGCTACTATCTTTCTCATATGATAGGTTGCAGCTGCGGGAGTTGTGCTAGGTGGCTTTTGCTCTGCTTCTGGTAAAAACAGTGAGTCTTGCGGGATGAGAGAAGGCCCTGGAGAGCCGTTGAGGCAGTTTGCGTGTGAGCATGTCAACTAACTCCAACATCGCCCAGATAAATTTTAGACCGCCTAAGTTCGGGGAAGAGCTGCTCCCGCGCTGTGCCGATACAATGCTTTTGTTTCCTCTGCTAAGCTAGCATCTTTTAGAGCACAAGGCTACAGCGGTTGGGAGTTAGGGGTAGTGTGAATCTCGTCTTCACTGCATGGACGTAGGCGAGAAGCATTCATCTCTGAGCCCACACAAAGGACCCTGCGCGTTGAGATTTTCTCCATCCAATTTCTGTTCACAGCACGACTTGTTCTGGATTCTGGCTATTACGCCCAGAAAGCTCAAAAATCCGTCTTTGAATCAAGTCTCTAGCTAGACAGATCACACCGGCTCTTGCGACAACAATCGCACAAGATAAAATCGACTCAGGACTGACAGACACAATGTCTTGCTTCAGGACGCGACAATTCCATCTGTAAGTCCAGCTCAGACGACCACCTCGATAGCAGGAGCAAAGAGTTTAACATCATCCTCTATTCAGGCTACTCTAAGCAGCACCTCTGATGGGCGACTAATCACCACTGTAACGCCGCCAACATCATCGCGCACGTCACACCATATCGCAGACGACGTAGTTAACATGAGGATTAGATGCGGGCTAATGGCGCATAGTAGGAAGGTAATTGGCTATTGATTATAAGCTCTAAACTCAGTAATATGCACTGATACTGCGCAGAATTGAACTCACCAACTGGTTGGGATCGCACTAAAGAATCGACTTCCGAGGTGCTCCTAGAATTGACTTCCCTTCAATGAAAAGTACCGGTCCCGGCGAGCAACAGGACGCCTTGAATATAAGCTCCTCCAGTATGGAAGGGTGTATCATGCGAAGCAAGCTCCCGGTTAATGTGATCCTAGCTAGCGGACCGAAAGCCTTTGACCGAGCAATGACCTTCTCGTTCAAAGCCCCTAAAGATGACTGGAATGGAGGGCCTATGGGGTGGGACTATACACGCGCCTGGCTCGTGGATGGCCGTTTAGAGAGTGGGGGCGTTTACTTCGTGCCTATCAAAAAGTCACGATCCTGCTTCCAGGTCAGATGGTTCTTGATGTTGCCGAGTCAATAAACATCATCAATACGGGCCTACAAACTCGATTCCTGGGAGAAGGAATCATGGTGAGCAAGGTCGGCCTTGTCGTTGGCTGTTACCGCTTCACTGATAACCACAACAACGCAACTATGACGAGAATGGTCTGCTTCCACAACGCCCTCACGACGCCTGAAGGAACCGAGTTACACAACAACATTTGGAGGAATTCGGGACGAGATAGATTCCTGGGACAATCTCTGACAAAGACCGCAGAGCGGATGGACAATCTAACCTAGCACCGACGGTGGAGCAGCCTGCCACACCCAGACAGGCGCTCAAACTCAAGGCTCGCTCTAGCCCAGCTATAATTATAGGCCAGAACAACGCGGTGGACAAAGGCAGTGAGGCAAATTGGGCAACAGGTGCTGAAGCAGTTGAAGGCTCCAGGTCGGTGACTCCAGCATCCGATGATGAGATCCCACCCCTAGGCGAGCTCGATACACCACCATTGACCGAGACTTCAGGGTTGGCCCTCCATGTGGACACACAATCCAACGCCCGGTCCAACCGGAAGACATCCTCATGGCTTCCGATGAATCCATACCCTGGGCCAGTTAAGAATGGTACTCCTCAGCCAGAGCGGTTAACCATTGTCAAGAAACACCAAGTGACAGGGCTGACCAAAGCGGTCAAATACCCTCACGCTGACAATGTTGACTGGAACCACCAAGACTGGTTCCGTAAGGTAAACATTTGGGCTCGGCAGAACTACCGCCGTAATGACGACAATGACCGAGTCGAAAGCTACAAGGATCAAAGGCGGTTCCTCCAGATTGAGCGGGAGTGGTTGGTGGCATACGTCCATCTCCAGCTAGTGAAGCGCGGTGTTGATACATTTAATAAACACCCCCGCTGGGATGAGGTCACCGATGCCTTCAACAAGGAGTTTGAGGGTCGTCAGATTGAAGTCGATGGGGAGTTTACTGAGCCACGGTCAGCCCGTAAGCCCTTGTCAATCTCCTCAGAGTGCAACCGCAACGCAGACATCCAACAACTGCGGGGGCTTCGCAAGAAAGCTTTGAAACGAACTAGGAATGAGGATATTGAGGTTGAGAAAATTTGTGAGCAATCCTATAAGACTCGATCCACTTGAAGGAAAAACTAACCAAGAACCAGGTAACATAACGCGCAGCTTAGCCCGGACTTCTAGTGTTCATTTGTCTAGGTAATAAAATACCTCGTTTAAACGTTTGAGTTTTTGCATTGTGTAGTCTTCCTTTCCGGGACGAATGTTTTTGTTGCAGAAGAATTGTGTTTCGATTGTGCAAGAGTGTTCTCCATTTCTCAATGATTCCGAAGTCAGATTTTCCATTGGTTTGGACACGGTGTTGGTTTAGATAGACGAATGCGGAGTTGTGTTTCTTCTAAAAGCACCCCATACAATACAGATCACAATGGTACTTTCGACGTGGTACCATACACTCAGTTAACCACTAACATAGTGATAGAAAGCTTTAGCTGACCTAAAATATAGTGAGATTAGTAGCCCACTTGCCGACAGAAAGCAGCCGTCAACAAGACTGGTGACTAGTTTCTAATTTGGCGACCCCGGGTTATCGGAATAATCTGTTTAAGATACGGTGATCTATTCCTCTTGTTCCACTTTTTTAGGAGCTTGGCTAATACTCCCTCAAACTTTTTAGAAGAGCCAACCGAGAAAAGGGGACAGGCTGAGATCTAAGAATTGTGCTAAACACGGAGGCACTTTGGGAGTGATCACACAACACATCCCGCCGGTGGCCTGTAATTCGGTTCCGAAAATACTGGTCGAAACTTGACTTCCATCTAGGCCATCTCCGGCTTTCGTTCAGCCAACATCGTCCTGTCCGGCATTCATTCCCTGCTGGAGCTCTAGAGATCTGAGCAAACAAGCGTTCAGCCTCCATTGCATCTGTGCCATCGTATATCTTCTCCGGCGCACCGGGAAGCATTTCATCCACGGTCGTTGAATGAACCAGTGGCTGGGCGTCTACCGTAGTGTTTACTGCTTTTGAGGACCGATGTTACCATTGACCATCAGAGTGGAACTGCATCAACCACATCAAGCTAGCTAATACATGTCCTAATAGAAACTAAAGTCTTGCAAAGAGCTACACAACTACGCAATGGCCATCAGGTATACAGCAGGTGCTAGACGTTGCGTATGGTTCTGGCGTGGTGAACGGGCCTCTCTGACTTAGTGTACTTCAATTATGGGATCAAACATCCTTACAATATAGACGGTAAGTAGCGCAGGTGTCAAGAGAGGCGAGGGTTGATTGACTACCCTGTCCCGCGGGTCTTGGGCCATCGCGTTCAGCTGCTAACGGAACGTGGACAGTACGTGTTGATGAGCGTAGTTATTGATGGTCGAATAGGAAGCATCTCTAAGAGTACAAAATCGACATCCTGAGTTTAAAGTCCATCGGGACGAACAAGCACAGAGCCTCTGTAAGCGTCAAAGGGCAGATGAACCTTGTCGGCGGGGCAACCTATTGACAACGGATCAGTACGCTGAGCAGTCAGAAGTTTGATAAGGAGATCATACCAGCAAAGCGAAAGAGCGCAATAACTCTCAGGGACTCAGGCGACATGGTAGCACTCGCCCAGTGGGTGACAGGATCCCTCCTTGGTCTACTGGAACAAGGCTGATGTGCGTCGCTCCTGGCACGAGATCCATCAAAAGTGGAAGCCAAGACTAATATCCATCGATGGTGTTCTGAAGTTTCGCCAGGCTAGGTCTTCCCGGGGTGTCTCGCGCTTGTTGAGAGGGAGTAGCGAATGTGACAGGGAAAGGCGCCGGAGAGGTGAGGCGTTTACGGGGGGTTCTTCGACGGTGATCAACGCGTGAGGGGGAGCAGCGCATATCATCGAAGGAAGTAACAGCAGGCTTATACTGCGACCGAAGAGCGCGCGCCTATTGTGGAAGCTCGGGGGGGAGTGTTGTGCTCGTTCCCATCCTCAACCCTGTGTTTTCAGTATTTCTCGTTCGCAAAGAGCTCTAGCCCATGGTGATGAAAGTCGGGTACTAATAAGAGAGCTAGAAACGGGAGTTGTGAGTGTTACAGAGATTGGAACCAAAGATGGGCAAATGAAGATTCGTTTTGGCTGGTAGAGCAGAAGGGAAGGCAATGCAGCAACTGAGACCAGCTGATTGGCACTTCGAGCTACTAAGAGTCCATGAAGGAGTCTGGTGAGCAGCGCTACGTCGTAGGAAGAAGTATGTCGTTGTTCAGTAGAACGAGGTCGGGTAAAGAAGTCATGATGTTGAGGCTCACAGCAAGTAAGGACAGCCCTCGCTCTTTCCCACCACTTCGCTGATCAAACGCACGGACGCATGAAAAGCCCACGATAAATAAAAATCCATTTTGCAGTATCAGGGCTGACTTCTATCAAGTTACTGTACTATAGAAAAGCATGGCGCACTCAGAATCTGACGTCTCATCCAACTCCAGCTTGCTGGATCCTCAAGCAGACGAAGGCTGGGAAGATGTGGAGCCAGAAGAGGAAGAAACCCTCCCCGTCGTCAGTTTCTTCAGCCATGACACTTTCCCGGACGCCAAATCTATGATCGAAGACTGCAAACAAAGGTACAATTTCGACTTTGTTGGTGCCCAGAAGCAATTGGGTTCGTTTCATTCTAAATTCATCCAATATTTTTACCCTCTACACTTTGTCCAACGGTAACCCGCATCCCTAAGGGTCGTACGCATATTGCCGCATCTCGGGCCTTCTTAGGGCCTTCCAGAATCACTATTGCCAAACACTTCCACACCAATCCCAACGGGGATATCCTCAATGAAGTATTTGTACTAATCATATATCAAGATCTTGATTTCTATGCTAGCATAAAATTCGTCAACTACATACGCTCAGAGGTCAAGAAAGGCAACCCTCAGCCAGATGTTTCGTCCAGAGGGCTTTTCGAAGATGAAAAGTATCTTCAGCCAGTTTTAGAGGACGATGCACTCCTTTTTTCGCTTGATGATCTCCCGTCGGCTACCGACCACGCAGACGATTCCACTCCCCACAATGCAGATGATCTTGCTAAGATTGCAAACCTTGAAGAGACATTGGAGCGCCTTCAAAATACGCAAAGCCAGTATTCCGACTTTGTGAAAAGGACACTTGAAGATACCTGGGATAAGAGGGCCGCAGACTCCCCCGAGGCCAAAAAGTCCGAAATGACTGAGCATGAGAAGGGAGACGATAGTTACTTTAAGTCATACTCATTCAATGGTAAGCTTGATTAGCTAGCACGGCTTCAAACACTAATCCCGGATCAGACATTCATAAGACGATGCTCAAAGATACAGTCCGCACCGACGCTTATCGAGACTTCATCTATGGAAATAAGCACCTCTTCAAAAACAAGACCGTCCTAGATGTCGGCTGTGGCACCGGCATCCTATCCATGTTCTGTGCTCGTGCTGGAGCGGCCAAAGTTATTGCCGTTGACAACTCTGACATTGTTATCAAAGCCAGAGAGATTGTATATGCTAATAAGCTCGACAGTGTTATCACTGTCGTGCGTGGTAAAATCGAAGAAGTCACTTTGCCAGTACAGCAGGTGGATATTATAGTCTCTGAGTGGATGGGATACTGTCTCCTTTATGAAGCAATGCTCGACTCAGTTCTCTATGCAAGGGACCATTATCTCGCTCCTGGTGGCCTCATGGTTCCGTCACATTGCACCCTAAGGCTTGCTCCATTGTCCGACCCCGATTTTGTACTCGACAAGCGTGACACCTCGTTCTGGGAGGATGTCTACGGCTTTGACATGAGTGCAATGACAGAAAGCGAAGAGTACAACGACACCAATATCGGCGTCGAATGGATGCCTCCCGAGAGCGTACCGGCTGAGTCAGCCATCTTCCTCGACCTACCATTAGCAACTATTACACCTGAAGATCTTCAGTTCACTAAACCATTCGCAATTGAACTCAGCAAGGGCATTGAGAGTCTAGATGGCTGGTTAATCTGGTTCGACACTTTTTTCCTGCCCAATGCGGGCGGAACCCTTCCAGAAGGTGGAGTCAAAGCAGAGGACTGGGCGAATTCAGGTCGGGACGGAATTGCGTTCACCACTGGCCCTGGTGGCCAAGATACGCACTGGCATATTGGGATCATGCTGATGAAGGAACAAGATCGACCGAAAGCACTCAGCAAAGGGCAGGTGATTGCTGGCTCCGTGGGGTATAAAAAGTTAGAGAGTAATGGAGGACGTGCACTAGAAGTGAGTATTAGATGGGACGCAGAAGGCACGTCAGTACAGGGCGAGCAGGTCTGGGCTTGTAAATGAGCAGAAAGGGCATCCAAGGGTAGGTCGGAGAGGTTTGTGACACTGTTCAACCCTAAAAGCATTTAAGGTCCTATTTGTGGTAGATATTGGGCTATTTGAGCGATATGTATTGAAATAAAATAATCTACATTTACGAACTCTTCATTGCCATTTGAGAACCCCAAGAACGCTTTTCCCGTTCTAGTCAAGGGAGAAATTCTCCCAAGACCACCATGATATGCGAAGGGTGGAGATAACGTGGAGATAGGCGTGCATTAGGTTCCTGGCTGCATGGTTCCCCAGACTGATCCGAGAATTACTTTTTCTGTGTTATCACCGGATATTGATCAGGCCATAATATCATTATTCCTTTTCTATCTTGTAGCTTTGGGCTGGTAGTACTCGATATCGAGCTGCCGTTCTATTGGTCTTGAGGTGGTGGGAGATAGAGCTCTGACCTCACAAGATCAGATTGTGCACCTGAGCTTCTCACATGCTGCAAGCGACATCTTTCAACACCAAAGGTCTATACACGACTTTTTATTTCCTTACATCCGCTCAACTCATCCAATATCCTGTCTTTCGATACTCCAGTAGTGAGGAATAGCTACTGGAAGGCAATGCCGACGCGATAACCGCCTTCTCACCTTTCCTTTTCCCATGCGAGGCATTCTCCCAGGCAGGCCCCAGGCAAAGCTTCAAGCTGTCACTACCGGGCTGTGGAAAGCCGACCAGATTATTGTAAGAGAGATGAGAGCAGTGTGGAACAAATTGAAGTTCCCCGTACTAACTCCGCGAGTTCCAGGCATACATCTCCGGCAACGCGCTAGTAATTCTTGACAAACCAAACAATGTCCTGCAGACCACATACATTGAAAAGGAGGAGGAATTGGAGGCTGTCACATTTGACGAAGCTACAGGCAAGATAGTAACATGCTCTAACGCGAATATATACGTGTACAAACCCTACGGTCAGGATGAGGGGGCCGTTAAAGTAGGTGGCTCTCTCCACGCCTGGATGGCTTATCCCTGACACATAGCTACAGTGGTCGCTGCAGGGCACTTTACATTTGAGCGATGCGGATGATAAAATTACGACACTTTCCTGGGGCATAGATGAGGAACTGCTCGTTGGAAGTTCCTATCTTACACTTTTCTCTACCCCCAATAGCGCTGGACAAATCTGGACAAAGCGGCTGGCTAACCCTGCCAAATTCGCCCAATTCTCGCCCGACGCATCTTTTATCGCATCTACAGGTACCTACGACCGCCTTCTAAAGATTTGGCGGAGGTTCGCATCCGGTTCTGCTGATGAGCGATTCGACTATTCCTACCTCCCTCACCCGACAGCCGTCACTGGCTTGCACTGGCGGAAACCCTTCCACCGAGAGCAAGCCATCGAAAACATTCTGTACACGATATGTGCAGACAGTAAAGTGCGAGTGTGGGTCCCAGGAGAATCCCATGGCACTGAAGGACTGCAATTGTGGGCCGAGATCGATCTGCTTGAATCTATCCAACCACGCTCTATTCCTTTCGATCAACAATCACAGAAGAGATATGCATTCTTCATCGACAGCAGAGATTTCACTTTCGCAACTGAAAGGGCCGTGCAAAGAGCATCGGGCGATGACAAGGAGCAGATGGCCTTGGCGCACCTCATTGAAGTTGCGAATCGCAGCCCCGAGATATGCGTGGTATTAGATGACAGGGGCAATATGTCAGCTTGGGGGATGGAAAGTATTGGCAGCAGAGTCAGGAAAACTTCCGACATATTCAATATCGCCCATATAGAGGGACTCCATCTACACTTCGCCAAGAACGCTAGCGGGGCTCAAGATAATGTGCAGTTCTACGCTGTTTGTGGCAGCAAACCAGACAGTGTGTTCACCCTCCTATCGCACCATTTCGATGGCCGGTTAGAGTGGCTGGAAAGTCGAGTCGACTATCTTTTCGATCCGTCTCCTCACACTCGGCGCTTGCAACGTAAAGTCGTCTGGACAGGTCATTCTCATGCCATTAAGAAAGTCAATCGTACAGCAAGCGGCAGGGCCCTAATTTCTAGAACTATCAACGATGAAAGCGTTGTCTGGGTCCAGAGGGCGACCGAGCTGGGCATGACGCTACACCGGCATAGCACCGTCAATATTACAGAACACATTCATAGAACATGGCTCCTTCATGAAGGAGATTTTGTCGTCTTCTTACATCATCAGAGCATATCGCTCTGGGATACGCGCGGGCCCACCGCTGTTGAAGTGGTCCGCCGTAAATACCAGATTCAGGGTAAACCATTATGCTTAATTCTTATTCCCGAGACACAACCTGGCCATGGGTGCGTGCACCTTGCCACAATCAGCTCCGAAATGAAAGGTCTTGCTTGGGAACTGCATCTACCTCTAGAAAAAGATTATTCAGCTGGACGAAAATTTTCGAGCACAACGTTTGGGCCCCAATCATATACTAATGGAGTTCATGTCAACGGAACAAATGAGATCGCCTTAGAAGAATATGGCGCCTTCGACCTTGGCTCTGGAGAGGATCTTGCCTTCATCTTGCCCGTTGATCCTGCAGGCACCGCCCCGGTAATTTCAGGCTTCCTTGACACATTTGCTCGTGATATCGCCATCTCCTATACGAAGTCTGGCATCTTGAAATCATGGACTGCAAGAGTAAACTCCAGGGCTCGAAGGCTCGATTGGCTTCTCACTTCCACTGTGGAGACTAGTATCGAGAATCCGTCACTAGCCAGTGGTACATCAATCCGTAAAGCAGCATTAGTCAGTGCAGAGAAAGATTCGCTTACAATCTGGAACACCAGGAGTGCTCAGCTTGAGCATGAAGAACGCTTTGAGGGTCATGGCTTTATTCAAGACCTTGACTGGTCTTCTACCCCAGATAATCAATCGATTCTAGCAGTTGGGTTCCCGCACCGAGTAGTCATATACACTCAGCTACGTTATGACTATCTGAATGCCGGACCATCATGGGCACAAATAAGGGAGATCAGCATCCGAGATCTCACGCCTCATCCCATCGGAGATTCCGTCTGGTTGGGTAGTGGAAACCTGGTGATCGGCGTTGGCAACCAACTTTTCGTTCAAGACGAAAATGTTGAAGTCTCGGGCGGACTCTTCCCAAGCCTAAGGCTGATATCAAGAAAGAAACCCCAGGTTGATATCTTTACGGCTGTGAGCAGGTTGAACGGTCCATTACCTGTCTTTCACCCACAGCTCTTGGCCCAGTGTGTTCTGTCCGGTAAACTCCTATTAGTTCAGCGCATTCTTATTAACTTGTACAAAAAGCTCAAATTCTTCACTGAGAGTGATGAACTTGATAGCTTCCTAGGTTTAACACCTGAAGACTTCTCTGAGGACCCTGAGGTAAGGCAATCAAAACTTTATAAGCCATACTTGCTAACTGTTCAGGCTTCAATGACCGCGTCACGGAAAGAGATGCACTCTTCCTATGCGGACTTTGCAGATGATGAGGATCCTGACACAATCACCGAGGAAGTTGCTGCATCCCTTAATGAAATTCTAACTCGCTGTCAAGTACCTCAACTCTCCAGTAAAGAGCAGTTACACTTAGCGGACACTGTCGAATGTGTTGGCACAGTAGAAAAGCATCGTCGATCTATCGATGACAATGCTGGCCGATTCCTACTTTTCTTCCGACAGCATGTTCTTGGCTCTGGCCAACACTCCACCGATCACACGCCTTTACCATGGCGTGAAATCACTTGGGCCTTCCACAGCAATAGCCAAGATATATTAGTAGATTTGGTGTCAAGGCACTTTAATGGTAGGATGCTGTGGCAACATGCCAAAGAGAGTGGCATGTTCATGTGGATGACGGATATCACTGCTCTAGTAAGCTTTAATAGTCCTCTCCACTCCTCTCAGAATACAGCTGACATTACAATAGCGAGCACAATTCGAAGTTATCGCACGAAATGAGTACACGAAGACGGACGAAAAGAACCCCGTAGATTGCAGTCTGTTCTATATGGCTCTGAAGAAAAAGGTCGTGCTCGTTGGGCTTTGGCGAATGGCTACATGGAGCAGAGAGCAGTCAGCAACGCAGCGCTTACTAGCGAACAACTTTCAGGAGGCAAGATGGAAGACAGCTGCTTTAAAGAATGCATATGCATTAATGGGAAAGCGGAGATTTGGTACGCAACTCTAGGACCACCTTTTGTTCTGTTTTAATGTTTACAAATCCGAACTAACACAATTATAGAATATGCAGCCGCATTTTTCCTCCTCGCGGATCACCTCCAGGATGCTGTCTGTGTCCTTTCGAATCAGCTAAATGATGTACAGCTCGCTATAGCTGTTGCACGAGTTTACGAAGGTGACGATGGTCCCGTGCTTCGACAATTCTTGAAGGACAAGGTCCTTCCGCAGGCTGCTCGAGAAGGCAACCGATGGCTAGCCACATGGGCTTTCTGGTTATTAAAAAAACGAGACAGCGCCGTTCGCGCCCTTGTTGTAAGTCACACCCACATCATTATCCCCCAACCACCCCCAACCTCACAATCAACGATATGCAACACCAGCTGATGTGCAAATAGACGCCTCTATCAACCCTTCTCTCTCCTCCAGAATCACCAAACTTCGAGTCCAAATTATTCCTTACCGATGATCCAGCGCTCGTGGTTCTCTACAAGCACCTTCGCGAGAAGTCACTGCAGACTTTGCGAGGCGCAGTCATGGTGTCTCCTCGCGCTGAGTGGGAATTTGTACTCCACACCGCGAACCTGTATGAGCGAATGGGATGCGACTTGCTTGCTCTTGATCTAGGTATGCCCATATTCACTCTCATTTCCGTGCAATTGTCTACTCTTTATTCTTCGATATCCCCATTGCGATATGAATACTGCGATCTTCCCATCGCCCCAAAAGCGGGGCTCATTGGTAGATTGACGATAACTTATCCACCTAGTACGCACATGGGAGTTCCTCAAACCTCCCGCGCCATCTGTTGTTCCCTCAGGTCCACCGCTCTCTCCAGCTATCCCGCGACACTCCTTCCAGCTACACCAGCAATCACATCCCGGTCACCATCAGCTTGGCGAGTTCGACTTCGATCCCAGAAAGTTGTTGCGAAGGCGTAGCTCGCTCGTTGTAGCCGACTTGCCCACCAGAGAACTTATCAGTAACGCTCTGGCTAACAGTGGCACAGTGCCGGAAGAGAATGGTAGCGAAGAGGAGTCGGACGGTCCCTCTAAGCGGGAAGCGAAGGAAGAAAAGAAGAAACCGCCTCCTACGCAGTTTCAGGAGCCGGATGCTAATAGTCTATTGGATTCGTTTGGGTTTTAAGGTTGTAGATGATAGTCTGCCTCCCTTCTTGCTTGTATGCCTAAGATGTTGGATTGGTTGCATGGCATGGTGCCAGTTTCATGGCGTGGTGTTGGTGGTGTCTCCGCGCTATTTGCGAGTATTTTTGTCGAGCGTGTAATCGCGTACAGCCGCGAGGATGCTGCCGTCTGCAAAACGTGTGGGTATTGTACTGTCTGTATCTGTGACTATCAGTGTAAGAGAAGGTGAAAATGCTTAAGGCTACGTTCGGTTGCAAAAGCGTCAGATTGAATCTGAACTGAAAGTCGGCGGAAAGAACGCGTTCCCTCCCGATTTGACACGCGTCTGTGGCTCTACGGGTTGCACGGACGTGTACAATCTGAAGCCTTCAGATTCAAATCTGGAGCTCGAAACTCCAGATTTGAACTGACGCCAAGACCTCTGTTCAGATTCTATATATGGTAAAGTGCGCCTGGTTTTAGCGTGTTTTTTGGGCGGTCAAAGGAACATCAAAAATTTGTGGCTGAAGTTAGAATTCAACCGAACGGTCGCCTTAGAATCAGATTGGAGCTCCAGGTCAACTCTATTCTGGAGCCCTCATTCTGATCTGAACTTGCAACCGAACATTCCCTAATAAGTTATCCATGGAAAAACTTGCTCCCCCAGATGAAGTGAAATGAACCTTAGCGTCGCCATGGGCGGAGTCGGCAACCTCTCGCCCTCGTATGGCCTTTTCGTTGGCAGTGTGAAAGACCACATGCTTGAAATACACTCGTTGCTTGTACTTGTGTTTGTCCTTTGTAGAAGAAAAGCGGAATTGACAGTTCCTAACGATGTCGCTGGTGAGAGGCTCCGCATAATTAATAAAAAGTAAATGGAAGTTAGTGCTCATTTCTGAGTTTGTGTCAACCTCCGCTACAAATTCGGGCTCACTAAGGCGTTCTGCTCCTTCGGAATCGCGCTTTCTTCTCGGGGGTTGGTTTTCGGCTCGGTAGAATGGGGTCGGAGGTCCGTAGGGCTGATCCGCACACCTTCAACCTCACATTGTATAACTAGTATGTTCTCGATACCCCAAGCCAAACGGTAGGAGTCAGACACCTACTACCACCGTATGGTGTACTGACAGATTCATCAGCATTCGTCGAGAGGAGCTTTACTCTCCGACCTCGTCTCCGCGCTCTTCTCTCGACCCTTCCTTGACCGAACTCTTCTACTCTCGAATACAGCAAGACTATTCTTACGACTCTGTATCTATATGCCGTCCCAGTAGCAATGGTGGTGTAGATAAGGGCTTTGTTGAGGAGAATAAGGATGAGTTGGAATTCCGCCTTTTTGCTGCGCCGGTATCTGCCGCATCTCAAAATCAAATCCCTATCCAGAAAGTTCGTTTACGCTCGCCTTCGGTTGAAGATCAAGCCGCAGGCTTTGTAATTCCAGGTAGAGGGTCCGGCTATTACTTCACCGGTGATATCAAGGGAGCCAGGCAAGCGGAATTAAATGCTGTTGCAGCAGAGGGAGAAGACATACTTCAACAGGCGCAATCCTCATGGCCCGGTTGTGCCTTGCCATGGAGGGTCACAACAATAACTCCAGCTGGCTTAATGCTAGGGGTGTCAGTTAGCGATATTGATAGCACTTCGAATTTGCATGTCCGGAGGACAAGACCAGGAAAGAAGCGTCGCGTCGCTCTGAGGAAGCAAACGCAGAAATTAAAAGAGAAAAAAGAACAAGCGGAGAGGGGTCTGCAGGAGAAGATAGATGCAGAGAAGGAGAAGAGGACACGCCGAAATCGAGAAAAGAAGGTAAAGAAGAAAGCCAGAGAGAAGGCAAAAAAAGCCGGGTTGGATGCTGGTGATAATCTCGATGATGAGGTAGATGTGGTGTTTCTTGAATGATTCATGCATATCTAGTCATCATTCCTCATAGTTTAAGTCTGCCATCCCAGTCCTTTTTCTATGAGAATAAATGCAAATGCGTCTTATCCTTCGAACATTCCTCGAATCACGTACAATGAGCTTACTTTAGAGAGGTCCAATAATATCGTTCCGTTCCGTCGTAAGTCGTCAGCGGTCCTCAGGAGACAGCTCGAAAATTCACTAGATCTTTAATTCCAGCTAAAACAGTCGCTTGATGTGTTCATTTTATGCGTTGCATACACCTGAATTTCACTGTAAACCCCAGATGCTTGGCATCAGTGAACTGCTCAAAGGCACTCATGCTCATCCAAGACCTCTCTAAGACAACTCGTCTTCCACCAAACACTCCTACTCCAAACCATTTACTTCAACAGAACCGACAGACATAACCGCATAATCACGCGCGCCAAACCACAACATGTCTTCGCCATCAGTTCCCATCGGCCCCGCTCTCAAAGATCCTTACGATCCCAATGGCAGTGGCATAACCCCGAGATCCGCCGCCGACATGCCAGAAATCCGCTGTCTCTACGAAAAGTGCTTCCAATCGTACCAACTATCTTTAGGCCAGCCTGAACCAACCAACGAATGCCGTCTTTTGCTCGCCCTTGAGCTAGCGAAAGCCATGCTGGAATACTACTTCCCCCCCTCTGCCTACTCCATTCGCGCAGCATCATTCAATAAATTTGCACGACGGAGTCCCATACAACTCGACGACCCCTCAGAATTTCAATGCACGTCATTCCACCAAACCACATTTGAGGTTGGTATGTTGACCGCAAATACGAATATGCTGATGCAGCTGCTAATGGAGCCATTGTCTCGACGACACTCCCACACACCATTTTCATTGTTATTATAGATGGCCTGGCCACCAAGTCCCACTGGATCACCAACAAAAACGCTCTGATCATCCCAGGAGACATTGTCGGCATAAACCTCGGATTAGAGTGTGGGATCGCCAAAGGGCGGGGGCCCTCATCATGGGCCCGACGATAGAGTTCTAAAAGTTCAACAAAGACGCTAATATCAGGCGTACTACCTATATGATGCGGGACAGTCGCTCACCTTCTCGTGACTCCCCGTTTCCAATGGATGTGGCTAATATTAATGATGTCGACAGAGTGTTCAGGGATCTGGCAAGAATGTTCGTGGCCTATGAGGATGAGCTTATCGCCAACTAAGTGGGGTCTATAGATGTTGGTCTGTCGGGTAGCTTCAGTATAGAAGAATTTAAATTCTTGTCCCCGGATTATCCCCTACATGGCTTTAATGACTAGGTCCATCGGGTCCTTGGTGGGTCGATCCACCCAATAACCCGGCCCGATTAGGCCCGACCCGACCCATTGTGACCGCTATAAGGCTATAAATAGTCTATATTCTTAATAACGCGGTGATCTATAAATTAACATGGCTTTAAGAGCTTTATAAGTAATATAGCGTCTTACTAAGATTCTTACTATTATACTTACTAGATTATAATCTAATTAAAGTTTAAATTAAAAGGAATTAGCGGCTAGCTAAGGACTTTAAGAGCTTTATAGGCTTTTTATATTTTACTATTAGTTAAGTATATAATATATACGTAGAAGCGTGCTTTTAAGAAGTAAGATATATTATAGAGTAATAGATACTATCTTAATTACTTAAATTTAAAGATTAGAGACCTAATTCTTGTTACGGACAGCTTAAGTACAATGTTACGACTACTTGGAGAAGAGTCGGAGGAAGCTAGTTGGTTAATACAGGCACGGTCTAGGATAAAGCCGGTGGAACTATGTGACGAGGAATAGTAACCGAGGTTATATAGTTAATCTATAATCTGTGGGATTAGGGGAACGTGGGATCTATAAGCAGATTAATAGATTAACAGATTAGCGGATTAATAGAGCGAAGGGATTTCTTAGGAGTATAGTTGTGTATTTAAAGGACTATAGTCCCTACCCAGATAGTTCTCTCTTTGTAGTAAATCTTAAAATACAATTAGAGTTAATCTGTTAGGTAACCACTCCACCAGTTATTATTATGTTGTTAATTTGTTCTTACCTATATACCTAGCCTAATAATAGGACCCACTATAGTTCTTGCTACAAGGTTCCGTTACACATTCACTACCAAGGTTATGGTATTAAATAAGATTAAATAATATGCCACCTAAAGCACTAGTTATAATAATATTAACAGCAGCCACGACCTTAGGGCCAGGAGACACCAGTATAGATGATATAGATTTTTAAGTAGTTACGTAAGGTTAGTTATAAGAAATAGTTAATTACTTATAGGATAATAGCAGGCTACTTAAAGAACGCATTAATGGAATTGGAGTAGTAAAGGTTAAGTTACCTTTAATTAAATGGTTTTTAGGAGAAAAGTTAAAGCTTAAAGGGTTTCTTACGCAGATGTATTTTAAGGTTATATAGAAAGGAGCGAAGTTAGCAATACCTATAGACTAGGTAGCATACGCAGGACTATTCTTAACAGGAAGAGCTCTAGAGTGGTTTAAGTTTTACCTTATAGAGATATAAGCAAACGGTGTAACAACTACTAACCCAGACGTACAGTATGTGTTTATAAGTTAGAACGGATTTGCGGAATAGTTAATACAAATATTTAGAGACCCCAAAGCAACTATAATAGCGGAACGAAAACTTTAGAACTTAGTATAACGCACTTTAGCTATTAAGTATATAACGCAGTTTTAAACACTAGCTATATAGGTTGAGTGGAACAATAGGGCGCTTATGGCACAGTATAAGCAAGGACTTAAGGCTAAAGTCCAGGACGCAATTATCCTAATAGAAGATATGGATACTCTAAAAAAGTTAATAAACCAGTTAATAAAGATTAATAACAGGATCTATTAAAGGGAATAAGCTAAGAAAGGGCAAGACAGAGTTCTACAGTTATATAAGGCGCAGAGTACGCAACAATAGATATAGAGTTAAAAACTATAGAATAGCGTAGAGCTAATAGACCTAAGCGGTACTAAAGAAACCTAAAGGTAGGGAAAGAAACTATAGAAACCTAGAGGTTAAGGATTAAGTAATTAAAGGACCTAAAAGTAGAGGCCAAACCAGGGATCTTAGCAGTAGAAGACATTTAGGCGGACTCCATAGCAAGAAAAATGGTTTAAAGATAGGGCTTATATAAATTATGGAAAACAAGGTCATTTTGCTAGAGACTATAGAGGTAGTTAGAGTAACTATATAGTAAAGGGAACCCAACCAGCAGGAGACACATATGTATAGAGGGACAACGGTGCACTATAAGGAATAAAAGAATGTTTAATTAACAGTTTTGCGTTTTGTTATAATAACGCATACCAAATTTATAAGGACGCTAAGTACGGCGCAAGCTATTGGCTATAGGAGCTATTATTATTTAAGTTTAAAGAAACTAATAAACTAGCTTATAAATCGGATATTAAAGATAATAAGTTTAACATAGGCGAAGCATTTACCAATAATAAGGCAATAAAGGCAGCTTACTAAGAGCATACAACCCTTAAAGAAGTTAAAATAGAAGTAAAGACTAAGACCATTATAGAATAAGGTTTAATAACAGGTATTACAACACCATTAAATACGATTTCTATTGCTTTATAAGATAATAGGAGTAATATTTAGAAGAAACTAAGCAAGTAGACAACTGCTAGTGCTAGCTTATTACTTAATAAAGGCAAAAGGCCATAGGCTTAAGATTTTTAAAAAGAGATGTAAGAAGCTTAAGATTCTTAAAATAAGATAAGACATACCTAAGAATACATAACAGACGAAAACTAATGGGAAAGAGTAGCTACTTAGTTTATAGATAAACAAATAAGTATAGAACGCAAGTTTAAGAACTACAAGTTTAGGGAATAAATAAGAACGTTAGCAATCCTAGGTAAATATAGTGTTTAGCCTAAAGATTAAACAGTTAATACCAGGATTAAAAAGTAAGATAACTATAAGGATCTAGCTACAAGACATAGAAAACAAAAAACTATGGATAAGTTTAGAACAAGAATTATTATATAGCAAAAGCAAAAGCTAGACAAGAGGTTAGCTATACTAGGTTATATAAGGGATAGAGCACCTATATAAAGAGTTACTAATAGGCTAAGTATAGGGACACTTAGGGCAAAGTAGTTAGACAAACTAGAATAAGAAGAGGATTTAGATATCCTAACTAAATTTAAAGAAAGATATACTAAAAAATATTATAACGTAGCAATAATAAGGTACTTTCTAACAGATAGACCATATACACTAAACCAGTTATACGGAAAGTGGTATAGGCAACAACATAATAATAAATAGGAAGATTTTTATATATGGCTAAATGAAAAAGTTATCTAAGACTAACCCATTATAAAGAAATATATAAGTTATATTAAAGGAGTATTAATTATAATGTTAAGGAACCTAGAAGAAGGATCTAGGGACTAGAGAAGCGAATAATAAATCTTAGTACCCGCAATAGAGATACTAGTAGTTAGGTTAACTAGGTATAGGTTTAAACTTAAAAATAAAAACAAACTAAGAGTTAACCTAAAATATATAGCGCATTATATACTATTATAGATAGCTTGTGTGGATAATATATATAATATGTATAGAGTACTAAAAGACAAGAACTAGAAGTACCTAGTAAGGATATATTAGGCGCCAGAGGAAAAGCGGTTTAAAAACGCTAAGTATATACATAAATAGCACCTAGTAGAAGTATAAGGTTAAGGAGACTTAACACTTTAACTAGGAAGATTCCTTACAGAAAAATGCCTAAATGGATAATAGTGGTAGGAGTGCCTAGAGAACACTTATCTATGGTATATAGAGAAAAAGAAATAAACTAAGTATTAGCTAAGAGTAGATTAAGTATAAGTAGGATCTAGCAGCCAACAGTTAGGAAAAGGGGAGGCGCATAGGACTAGAGGGAACCAGTATTAGAGCCTTAAACCCTTAAAGGAATTTAAGGACAATACCTAAATTTATAAGTTAAATAGCAAGATCAGCAGTTCAAAGCGTTAATAAATAGTAGAGTAATAAGGAACCACATATTACCAAAAGCAGTGGAAAGAATAGGGTTACTATATAGATAGAAGGAACGCCCATATCTACTTATAATAATTTTAGGAGATTAGATAGCCTATAGAGGAGGTATTATTAATCTTAAAACAGGACCTATTTAGTTAACTATTAAAGGAAGATAGGTTAGAATGTCTTTTAATATCCTATTATTAGGACAGGATGAGGCGATACTAGGAATGCCTTAGTTATAAAAGTACAATCTAAAAATCAATTGGGTTATAGGTCAGATTAATATTAGAAATACTTAACAATATAAGATATAATAGCAAACCAAGTTAGTATAGTACTAAGTTAGAGTGATATATAAAGAGACTAAGTAAGACTTAAGTTATATACCAAAGAGATACTATAGGTATAGAAAAAAGTTATAGTTACTAGAAAGTAAGAAGCTGTTAGAGCATACAGTATAGGACCATAAGATAGAGTTAAAAGAGGGAATAAGTCTAAAGTTCTTTCCAATCTATAAGCTTACTAAAACAGAGTTAGTAGCGCTTAAAGAGTTTATCCAGGAGAACTTACGTAAGGGATATATTAGACCGTTATAGTTATTAGCAGAATATCCAGTACTATTTATCCTAAAGAAAAACGGAAAACTTAGGATATATATAGACTATAGACAGTTGAACAGCATTACTAGGAAGGACAGGTATCCTTTACCCTTAATTAGCAAAATCTAAGACAGAATAGGTAATGTAAAAATCTTTATAAAGATAAATCTAAGGTGGGTGTACTATTAGATTAGGATTAAGGAAGGCAACAAATAGAAGACAGCCTTTAGGTTAAAGGAAGGACTATATAAACCATTAGTTATACAATTTAGACTTATAAACGCACTAGTAATATTCCAGAAGCGAATTAATAGCGTATTAGGAGAACACCTAGATGAGTTTATTATAGTATATCTTAACAACATTATTATCTACTTAGAAAGTAAGGAAGAACACGGAGAATATATTAAATAGGTCTTAAGGAGACTATAGGAAGAACAAATGCTAGTAGTAATTAAGAAATATAAGTTCTTTATAAGGAAAACCAATTTTATAGAATTTATTATTAAACTAGGAAAGATTAGCATGGACCTAAAGAAAGTTAAAGCTATAGTAAGTTAGCAAGAACTAGAGAATATTACGCAGTTAATATTGTTTTTAGGGTTTTGCAACTACTATAGGAGGTTTATAACACAGTGGTTAAAAAGTATTAAGCCATTTATAAGGCTAATAAAGAAAGAGGAACTATAGATTTAGGGTAGTAAGTAGAAGAAGCTGTTTTAGAAACTTAAAGAGTTATTTACCTAAGAGCTAGTCCTTAAGATCTATTAACCAAAGTTAGAAACGGTTATTAAGACGGACGTATTAGACTTTACACTAGGAGTATACTTGCTATAGAAGCACCAGGACGCATAGCATCCAGTAGCATACTATAGTTAAAAGATAACACTACTAGAGTTAAACTACAACATCTACAATAAGGAGTTGTTAGGTATAGTTATAGCACTTAAAAAATAGAGAGCATTCTTACAAGGCATAGAGAAACCATTTATAGTTAAGATAGACTATAAGAACCTTACAGGATTTCTAATAATAAAGGAACTTAACCAAAAACAGGTTAGATAGGCGGAAATGCTTATAGAATACTATTTTAAGATTTAGTATACTAAGGGTACAGATAATACACAAGTAGATACTCTAAGCAGAAAGGCTGAACTATAAAGTAATAAAAAGCCATTAGGAGCTTTATTATAAAAGGATTAAGACAGATTAATTAGGTATAATTATCTAAGGATTATAGCAACTAAAGAAAGTTAGATCCATAAATTACTAAAAAGTAATTAGATATAAAAGATCTAAAAAGCATAGGTAGAGGATCTAGACTTAGAGTAATATAAAAATAGAGAAGCAACATATATACCTAAGTCTATTGCAGAAGAATTTGTTAAGGAATTCCATAAGGGAATAATACAAGGATATAACGGGTCTATAGGACTAGTATTAAGACTTTAAGAGGAGTATATTATTTAAAGAATCTAGGGACTAGCAAGATAAGTTATAAAAGAATATCTAGATTACTAAAGAAACAAACCAACAAGGTATAAGCCGTATAGAGGGCTATAACCTATTAAAGTACTAGGAAGACCATAGGAGGCTATATTATAGGACTTTATTATTAAACTACTAAAGTTAAGAGATCCTATTATAGGATAAAATCATAACGTAATTTTAGTAATAGTGGACAAGCTAATAAAGTGGGGATACTTTATAGCATGTACTAAAGAGATATTAGTAGAAGATGTCGCTAGAATCTATATAAAAGAAGTATTTATAAGACACAGAGCACTAAATAAAATTATATTGAACAGAGATCTAAGATTTATAGCAGCATTTTAGAAAGTATTTCTAGCAGAATAAAGAGTTCGCGTAACAACCTCTACAGCGTATTATCCGCAGATAGACGGATAAATGGAAAGACTAAACTAGACACTAGAACAGTATCTAAGGTATTATATTAATTACACATAGAATAATTAGGTATTGTTATTACTAGTTATATAGTTTACATACAATACAACACCATAAGAAGGAATGGGGATATCACTATTTAAGGCGAATTACGGGTATAAACTAAGAACGTCATTATCGCCACGTTAAGTAAAAAAGACAAGTAGCACAGCTAAATAAAGAATAGAGATGTTAATAAATCTTTATGCAGACCTTACAGAAACAGCCAAGCTAGTACAGTAAAGAATAAAAAGGTACTACAATACTAAGAGATCTAAGGGACTAAATCTTAAGGAGGGAGATAAAGTGTAGCTACTACACAAAAATTTTAAGAGTTGACGGCTAAGCAAGAAATTGGACTATATTAGACTAGGACCTTTTAAAGTTAAGCAAAGAATTTTATTGGTTATATATAAGTTAAACCTACTAGCCAAAATAAAGATCTACCCTATATAATATATCGCGATGTTAAAACCAGCACACGGAGATATTAAGCCACTAGTTTATAAGGCAGACATGTATAAAGGACAAGAGGAAGATAAATAGCAAGTTTTAAAGATTATTAGTTATAAGGATATAGATAATAAAATATGGTATAAAGTAAAGTAGATAGGCTATAGTAAGACTACCTAGGAACCACTAAGCAACCTAGAGAATGCTATGGGAAAGGTATAGGAGTATTAAAAGAAAGTAGGTTAGGCAACATTAATAAGGAAGGATTGTAAAAGAATAAGTTACCTAAGGGGGACCTAAGAGGAGCACCTACTAAGCTACTTAGAGTTGTTTCCCTTGCTAGTAAACGTAAGTCTGCCTTAGCCTCCTCTGCTTCTAGCTTACAAAGACCCTACTTAACTAGGCGAAACTCCTTAGAACAAACCTTCTTATGCACCTTCTTAAGACGGGTTAGCTAAGTAAAGGTAGTCTGTTAAAGTTTAAATACGTAAGCAGATGCTTCTAACGTATGGCGTTAAGCCTCTAGCAACAGGGCTAATTACTTAGCGGAATAATAAAGTTTATTATAGGCGGCTATAAACAAGCTCTTAAGCCTTTTGGCCTTAGATTAAATACAAGACCCTATAATAAGTTACTTAGGGAACGCAAAGACTATTAAGAGTTATAAGACGCGTATACTTAGCGTTAGACACAGAGCAAACGTCACAAAGTGATTAAACGTTTAACTTAGTGCACTTAGTATAGAAGGATGGTTGGCGATTGGAGGGAGCTGTGATTATAACATATACTAACTTCTTATCGGCATAGCAGGAATAGGAAGGCATAGCCTTACCTAAAGAAAGAATCTTAAGTACTACACAATTACGACGATCGGTAGAAGAAGAAGAAGATGCTTTAGGTATAATAAGTAAAGATATTAGCCAAATTAATTAAACGGATATTACACCTCTAGTAGACAACTTGGAGATATTAGAAATCTTTAAGGACGAAGATAAAAAGGAGGGAAATGGTATTACAGACAGCTTAAGTACAATGTTATAACTACTTAAAGAAGAGTTGGAGGAAGCTAGTTGGTTAATATAGGCATAGTCTAGAATAGAGCCGGTGGAACTATATGACGAGGAATAGTAACTAAGGTTATATAGTTAATCTATAATCTATAGGATTAGGGGAATGTAGGATCTATAAGCAGATTAATAGATTAATGGATTAGCGGATTAACAGAGCAAAGGGATTTCTTAGGAGTATAGTTATATATTTAAAGGACCACAGTCCCTACCTAGATAGTTCTCTCTTTATAGTAAATCTTAGAATATAATTAAAGTTAATCTATTAGGCAACCACTCCACTAGTTATTATTATATTATTGATTTGTTTTTACCTATATACCCAGCCCAATAATAGGACCTACTGTAGTTCTTGCTATAAGGTTCCGTTATAATTCTAGCTATTAATTTTAAAGCTATACCTCTTCTATTAATTTAATATTATATCTTTACCTAACTTTTTTAACTCTGGTAAATTAATATACTATTCCCCCTTTACTAGCTTATTTTTAATTATTATAGACCTTATAAGGATAGTGGTATAACTACTCTAAGGAGACCTAAATAAGTTAGTTATTATAGTATAGAAGATAATTAAACTATAAGATAAAGGATAGGCAAGTTATATAGTTAGTTATATCTATCACATATCGGGGGGGCTGATTTGGCGCGGTTACAACCCGGGTTAATACGAGGTTAGGGCCACCCCTACTAATAACGCGCCCGAACCCCACACGAGGTCGCGTAGCGACCGCCCCTAAGTACTTTCGCACGCGATTTTAGGCGAAAAGGTATATAATTTGTGTTAAATTGGTACTTCTGGACGGTCGCGTAATGTTGCTCTAAATTTACAACACCTAAACGGGCTCTATTCCTATATTAAGGCGTCTTAGTCACTATAGTACAGTCCTATATTAAGACGTCTTGGTTACTAGAGTATAGTCCTATATTAAGGCGTCTTAGTCGCTGCGGTATAGCCCTATATCAAGACGTCTCGGTCACTAGAGTATATAGTCCTACATTAAGACGTCTCGGTCACTAGAGTATATAGTCCTACATTAAGACGTCTTGGTTACTGCAGTGCAGTCCTATATTAAGACGTCTTGGTCACTAGTAGAGTCCTACATTAAGGCGTCTTAGTTACTGCAGTAGTCCTACAGTAAAATAGTATTATATATATATATATACTGCTTAATACGGAGCCTTTCCCTCCCTTTCCCTCC
>Ga0307507_10002628_pt1 | contig 37118 bp, 39 predicted proteins | sample 7_EM_MG_FD_207223 | JGI IMG/M metagenome (GOLD analysis project Ga0307507, IMG submission 207223) | Populus trichocarpa ectomycorrhiza microbial communities from riparian zone in the Pacific Northwest, United States - 7_EM | ecosystem: Host-associated > Plants > Roots > Unclassified | place...
GGTGACAAAGCATCAAATTGCGGGCTGCCAGGATCAGCTTTCTTAATGCGCTTGGGAGGTATTGTGTCCGAGACGTCGTGGACAGCATCGGGATCAGACGATGGAACAGACTGAAGAGACGCGGAATGTTTACGACTTTCCAAAATGTGAGTATATTACATGTGACTATACGAAATCATACCTTTTGATAGGCGGCGGCGACATATACTGATCTGAAAGATCGGGTTCTCTGAGGAAGGTAGGGGAAGCGTAAAAAGTGACAATGTCAAGACAAAAGAGTTGAGTACATACGTGTACGATTTATTGATTCTGGAAGAACGGGTTGCAGACATAACGCAAGTACTCAGTACGAGATTCAAAATTGTGGAGGGAAGTTGAAGGGAACGAAAGCGCATCGTCGCAAAGATATATATATGAATCACTAGACTTGTGTGTGAAAATGCCAGTGTATTTCTCAGAAGAAAACGAAGCGTCAACTACGACAACGTAGAAGAACAAGGTGACTCAATTCAAGAATTGCGGACCTAAGTTCGAAGGGTAAATTCAATATAAATTAACCAATTTACATCCGCACATAAACAATGGCGCACGTACTAAGACCATTGCGAAGAAAGTTAATTCAGGCAGGGAACTTTTTTGAAATGAAAACACCAAGTTATAATGGTCACAACAGCGAGGCTCGAAGAAAACAAAAAGGGGAGATTGAGAGAATACCGTCCAAACACGTAGTGCGGGAGAAGGTTCAGTAATGGATTACTAGAAAGCAAAGACCGGCTGATTTGGCATGAGCTGGGCATGTCTGACATGCAGCAAGGCTGAACATCATGGGGAGAAACAGAAACAAGAAAGCGAAGTCCAGAGCAGAAGGCAGTGTGGGAGAAGGACCGGACATGAAGACACTATGAGAAGAAAGCAGATAATTGCAACACGGCGGCAGTTTCAAACACGACTCGGAGAAGGTTTCTACAGGAAATGTGATCCGATGGTTAGGATGGTGGAGACGATGGACCAAAATAATGACAGAGTTGCATAGACAGAGGATCCGATTGAGAACGTGCTATGCTCGAGAGTTCGCGAAGAAATAATAAACCTGGAAGATACAGCAGACGACTCTAGATCCCCCAGCGCCCGTAAACGAAAAGTATCGCAGATGCACAATGCTATTCCACCGCACTATGACAAAACGGGAGCAGGTACTATCACCTTATTTGTGGTGGGATCGCTTACGATGGATGAAACCTGACAGCTGCAGCACTTGGTCTCATCAGTGACGAACGACAAAACAGCCCCCACACGCAGCTGCAGCTGGCGAAAATGTTCGAAGTGAGCAAATTTTTTTTCAGTATCTGACATGTATCGTACATATGTTTCAACGCAGACAGGAGGCAAGGACTACCGCGTCGAAAAAGACGGAGGCATATGGAGACTAGTCTTTAACAGTGCAGGGCATAGTGAGACCGAAGAGGTGGTCGCGAGCGTACAAGAAATTCTGTGCAAGAAAGATCTGCCTCCCATACTGAAAGAGATCGGGTAAGGCAAAGTCAATTGCAAGGAAGGGTGATACTTACCCCCCAAAATAAAACAGGACGAGGAGCAACAGTACAAAGTTCCTCAAACAGAGCGCCGGAATCACAGGTTACGGAAATCAGTCGTTCGAGATATTAACAGGCGACATGGCCAGAATACACTTGATTTTTAAAAGGGCAGTCGGCCCACAACTCCAGGACGAAGCAGGCGTTTCGGAGGCAGACGGATTCACAGCTATCCACGCATCCAACCGATATTTCTCACTCAGAACGGAAAGCAATGAAGCCGACAATTGCCAGATCACGGACGATATGGACCCTAAGGGGTATCTCAGGAAAGCCGCGGGCTCGACGTACATCCATACGGAAGAAAATAAGGTATACTACTTTGAAAAGTGCGAAGATACAGGAAGGTAAGTGGACAATGACATGAACCGCGATCGCTGCGACTGATATTAGTAGATTTAAGGAAACACGACCGCATGTCTTCCAAATGGGGGACATAGTTGAGCTGCAATTATCATTCATCGTCGTCCCTCTTCGTGATCAAAACAGCCGAATGAGTATTGTGTTGCGAAGCATCAATCTACTTGAAGGCAAATTCATGCAGGTGAGGAAATCAATTTTAGACAAGCAGAATACGATTCAAAGGTTTGCCGAACAGGATGCATTTGTGAAGGCGGCTTCAACGAGGATTCCAACCAAGATAAACTCTACAAAAGCGACACTAAAAAGGAAAGTAGGTTACATGGACGAAGCCGTTTCCATTACAAGAACTAAGCTCTCGCAAATGAAAATAGCTGAGGCTACAGGAATGGAAGGCAGAGATGGAGGGCTAACTGGCGAGACTAAAGAGAGCAGCAAGCTACAGTAAATGAATCTGAGCTAAACGAATTGAGCTAGAGTAAATGACCAATGAAATGGATTAGACACCAAGAACCTTGGTTGAAGAAGCCAGAAAAATGTATATAAGCCACAGGGAGAGAGCAAGGGAATCCAGCGAAGATGTCGACAAGCGCCGTGATACAGAATCACCTCTGCGATTTCATTGCAAAGAAAGGTGAGTCAAAGGTATGGCCATGTAGAAGAAAAACGACAACTGAACAGAATCCTTCCTTTTAGGAGAAGGTGCCAGAGCAGACGTCGTCAATGTCTCGGATGAGAAGCGCATGGAGATGTACGAAACCCTACGACACCTCTTCAACCGCTTCCAGCTTGATTGGAAGGTCCTGAGAGCCATCATGGTAACCACTGGGGCCATGATATCTGGATCGGCAGCGTTAGCAGTCTTGCACACAGGAAAATTTGTTCCGCAAGACCTTGACATATACGTCACATCCGAAAACTTTGCAGCAGTACTCTTATTCCTCCAGGAGCAAGGGTACGAGGTGCAGATGCCAGAGATCGGGGCTACCAAGAAAGTCTATGGCGATTCGACCGTTACGTTGACCCTCAAAAACAGAGGAAGGGAGAAAATTGACCTTGTCGCGACAACCGAACCTCATGTCGTACATGCGATTACCCGGTTCCACTCGACTTGCGTGATGAACTTCATCACATACTACAGCATTGTCTGCCTGTACCCAGAAATTAGAATGGACGATGCGTGAAATAGGTTTCGTAAGGAAGGGCGAGAGAGACCAACAAGCAATCTACAAATATCACGAGCGGGGGTTTGCTATGGTGGACAAATCGACTCAACTGCCAGATTACGAAGTGAACCACATGTGTGGCAGACACCAATGCTGCCCGAAAGCGAGACGGGAGCTCCACGACCAAGTCACATTGTGTATTCCACTGGAAGACGAAGCGCTGAATATTCATACTGAAGAAAATAGGAGAGTGGAATGGATCCTTGAAAAAGATCACGAATGTGAAACTTGACGGGTGCGAAAGTTGATGGGTAGACTTACCAAGGAACTTTTTTTGATGTTTTAATCACTGTAACAGATAGTCATTGGCGTAACTTGAAGGAAAAGTTCAAAGATCATTTAGGAAACAAAACACGTGGTGACGAGTGTCGGGGTCCATATCGGCAATCACCGGCCTTGGTACCGTTACAGGACCCCAACCAAACGACGCTTATAAGAACTCATCCTATAAATAGGACTCGTAATCTGTAGATCGGATGGTGCATTTTCTGAGAAACGACGGAAGGGCGAATGTTTTTCTGGCCACACGATCACAGTCCATATGAGCAAAGTTGCGGATAAAATCAACACTCCTTATGCGAGGCACGCAATCATGAACCGAGCCATGGCATTTGTCTTGGTGGCCAGAGCGTCGCTCACTAGGTAAATGAGTGCAACGATGGCGGCACCGGAAAGACTTTCAACACAAATGATTTGGACATTATTATATGCACTGAGGTGAGTTACATATGTGAAGTGCTCTACTTTCGAACATTCAAAAATGCATTCCGAAAAGATATCGGAACTTTCGCTATGGAGATAGTATTTGATTCCCAATCCCTTGGACTACGACTTGGTCATGCTCATACCGCAGCAAAGGTATTCCTGGCAGTGGCCAGACTGTTTAATTCATTATTATATCGCTGCATAATCTAATATAGATTCTATCATTGACCCTTCTCCGATCACAACGAGACGGCTAGAATATTCATCAAATAGTAATTTCGAGCAGAGTGGGATCTGGATGGTGCATTTCTGAGAAACGACAGAAGACGAATGATCATCTGGCCAAGCATATTGCAACACAACAGGTTTTTGAATGGAACACAGTAGTGCACGATCATAGCCCAAATGAGAAAAATTGCCAGCATTGGGGTGAGAGATAAGATCGACGCATTCAATCGCATGCGAGACACTCCTCGTGTGAGGAATGATAAGACCTTTGACCCCCTTGGTAGTGAGGATGGAAAATCGGATGGAGTCGTGTACAAGATAAGGTTGCGAAATGGCAATCGTGAACAATGGGAACCGAGCCAGGGCATCTTGTGTTGGTGGTTGGTTCCGCTGGGTTGGAGGCAAAATAGACACAGGGGCGTCGTTCAGGTCGAAAAGCTGAATGCCTTCGACACCATCAATCAAAAGTCTGTCATCAGGTAGTAACACCAACAACTGCGGTTTTTAAAGACTCAAACTTGTAGACCTGACTGGAAGATATTGACAACTCACCCGTGCACGACAGCGCCAAATGAGCCTTCTTGGATATGTCAATGAAGTCGAATCAGGTAGAGTCCAGTCGACTATAGCAATGTTTTCGCCTTCACCGAAGGGGGAACTTTGTTCAAAGGAGTACAGCGAGTAGGCCACATGGCGACCTCGAAGTGTAAACGACTCATATCCACACATATACTCCTCACGGAAACAAGCAAGTCGCTCGGCTCGGAGACCCTTGACCTGCCCGTTCTCATCCCAATATGAAGTTATTCGGCTGACTTCAATCCAACGAGCATAATGAGGGAAGTTGGGATAATCGGGATCGCCGTTGAAAGGGAACGATCGCCATTTCATGATTCCGAGATTGAATGTCAGATACTCGGCATCAGGATCCATATCAACCGAGAGCCAGATAAGTGTATTTGCATTTTGGTCAAAGTGGGAGGGGACAAGTGTGACGGCCTCAGAGATTTCGCCATGGGAATTCAGGTCGTAGTATTTCACGGAGCCCTCACGAGCGCCAAAGAGAAGCCACCGTCCACCTGGAAGTAAATGCACACTCTGCAAGTAATCTTCTGGTATCGACAGCGAGAGTTTCTTTGGCAGAGCGCGGCAGGTTTTGCCGCACTGCCACCTTAGAATAAGACATTCCAATTCGCGGTCCGTGTACAAGTTAAGTGGCTTTTCAGGCAAGAACGGTCGAGGTTGTATGGTGTCGGAATACCATTGAACCAGGCTCAGCCATACGGGTCGAGCAAGAGAGGCATCGCGAAGACGCTGGCATGTCTTATGGAGGCGTTGCATGACATAGAAAAAAATCGAATCAAATAAGGACGAACCTGACGAATTTGAAGGATATCTTTCCATTCCAATAGCGACAGAATTTCAACAAGAACTTCGATTGGCAGATCCACGAGTGTTGCCAATAAAACCTTTCGTGATCGTGACTGCAATATGCGATGAGATGTATTACCAGATAGTAGAATCCTAAGTTAAATTTACCATAATGAATCGATTGGTTGTGAGGCCAACACGCGATTTCAGTCTTGCAAACCAGAAAGTAGCCATTGTCCCTAGGGCCACACTGGTGAACGCAATGATAAGGAAACGGCGATTAGTGGGCATTTATTAAGCTAAGCTCAGTGAGGTCCCCCAATACTTGAAGTGAAAACAATGAACATACCTTTATTGCAGTTGAACGTTGAGTGTTAAAAAAACAAACATGAAACATAGTCACATGACTTACAATGGACCCACAACTTATGTATATGAAGTCTGGCACCCCGCTGATATGGGTGTCATTTGACCCAAAACTTCAAACTGAATGAGATCCTCCTGGGTTTCGACGTCTTTTGATTAAAGCCCAATTCAGAGCCCCTTCTCACCACCTTCGAGTTATTCTGGCAAGCTTAGACTCGTTAAAAACGAAATGTTTATTGATTAAGGTAGTGAATAAAAAGATCGGGAAGAGGGTATGACATCTATCAACTCATAATTGACCCAAATGTGATTTTGTCTTCAGCTAAAGGAAGCTTTAGCCAAAACACTTTTTGTTAAACACGACGAAGTGGAAGCGTATCTGCAACCATGGATGGTTTTCTCTTAGATTAGAGAGCTGGCCAGTCGAAACAGCCTCGTCGGTACCCATTATTGATGTCTTTTACAGCAGCACGAGCACTTCAAATCCACCACTATTGAAGAGAAGAAAAAGGATCTTAGCCAAAGGAGCTGATAGACTGCGTACCCCAGGTGACAAGGAAGCATTGGCCTTGTACATTGCCTTCTACTTTCAACAATCTCGATCCAATCTTTTTTGACAGACAAAGGAAGTCAAAGTAGACTATGTTCAGTGGTGTTTTAGTGGAGTAGATTGGATATTTGGCAACTTGTCAAATCTCAAGGAGAGTTGGAGCCTTCCACCTATGTCCATCTGCGACGATGACTTGGAAGGAATTATCAAAGAAATACTGATTCTACGGGTGAGCACATCTCATATACTTGCTATCCTCTACGGGTGTTCAATTCAGGTAAACTGGACTTTGTATCCAACGGACCGCAAGGCTACATCGTTGTGAGGTCTAGTATAGACTCTATCACTGACCCAACTCCAAGTGTAATAAGGCGGCTAGAGTATTCATCGAATAGAAGTATGGTTGCAATATGGTATCTGGATGGTGCTTTCTTGGGAGACGACGGCAGCCGAATGTTTTCCTGGCCAAGAATATTGCAGCACAATAGGATCTTCAAAGTCGTACAGTACTGCACAATGATAGCCCACATCAAGGCCCATAAGAGCAGAATTGCTGATATTGAGACGTGAGAGAAGATCGACGCACTCCATTGAGCGAGAGGCACACCTTGTGCGAGGTACGATAGGACGGCCTCAGAGATTTCGCGATGGCCACCTGCACACTGCAAGTAATCTTCTGGTATCGACATTGGAAGTTCCTTTGGTTGGGTCAATGTGCGGACACCGGCTTTGCCGCTCTGCCATCTTAGATAGAATAAGGTATTCCAACTCGCGATCCGTGTACAAGTCAAGTGGCTTTTCAAGCCAGAACGGTCGGGGTTGTATGGTGTCGGAATACCATTTAACAAGACTCAGTCATACGGGACGATCGAGCGAGGCATCGCGGAGTCGGTGGCGTGTCTGATGAAGGTGTTCCATGAGAGAGAGAGAAAATTGAATCAAATAAGGACGAACTCGGCGAAAGTGAAGGGTGGTCTGGGATCCCGAGCCTGATAGAAACTATATTCGTCATGACATAACACGAAAAGCGTTGGAAAAAAATAACCTAGAATCAACTTTGAGTTAGCCAAATGGGACAGCGTGATGGTGGCAACGCCGAGAGACTGGAGTGCATGTATTCAAGGAGCATAGTCGAACAGTGAACTTGAAAGCCGCAAAGTCATCTCCTCGAATTTGTTGCTCCGGTCTCATATTAGGTCCTCTTCGCGGCTCATCTCTCTGTCACCCTCCGTTCCCATGTTCAATCCGCCCTTTGTACCATCGTAAACCTTCGTCGTTGAGACTCTTCATCCAGGTGCTTCGTAGAAAAAAGTGGTTGAAGAGTTTTCTTTAAAAAAAACTGTCTATAATAGAAGAGATTATTTAAACAAAAAAATGTAAAAAACGAATGGACCTCACATTTTCGGGCCTCAATAATTATGTCTGCAAGTTCCCCAAGACCAATTCGTCGATTGGCTGATCTTTCCCATTCCAGTACAGTATCCTCTACGCACAAATCATCCCAGAAAACCAAAAGCCGAGGGTGGTGGTACGCCATGGTAATATGGCAGGTAAACCATCGCCTGAAGTGAAGGAGAATCCTGCAGTACGTCCAGCATATCTTCATCACAAATGCGTTAGCATTGGAAAATTTATGAGAGCCTTATGATCCTTCCGAGTCGATGTTGAGATTATTTCGAGATAAGTAATGTTCCTGAAAGCTGGTACTTGGATGCTTCATCAAACCTTAGATGTTCCAAACCCACAGAGAGCATGCGTAGTGGGAGGTCGTTCATTTTTTCGAGAACTTCCAAGGTAATAGGGTTGAACCAGACTCGGATAGCGAGGTTTTCGATGTTGCGGAAGGTGGATAACAGTTCGATGACACTTCAACTTGTACTGCCACCTATCGATAAGGGAAATGAGGCCACGTCGCTTGTCCGAGTGTTTCGCCAGTTTCGGATTGCTAGTCCCCCTGAAAGTGTTTCTTCGGCGATTGCGACGCGGTAGAAAATTGGTCGGGTCCTACGTTTACGATACGAATTGGCGAGATGATCATCGTGTACCCCACGTACCATTCATAAACGCGCTTGGCGACTAGACTCAGTTGCATTCTGCTGTCGGGGTCGATATCTTGTAAAGCAGCCAGTTCGAAGATCAGCCTCTCCAATTTTAACGGTAGAGATGGCATGGTGTCACGGTCAAGGTTCATGTCACAAGTCACACGCCGCAATGGACAACACCCATTACCAGCTCTTCGTTATTGATCATGTCATCTTCCTCCAGACCAGCATACAAAGGAAATCGTCGCAAAATTGTCCTGGCTTTTGACATTGGGACCACATGCAGCGGAATTTCCTACAGGTGGGTCACAGATTATGATGCCATCACAGTGTTGCGATCGACCTCTTCGCAGCATCCTTGATCCTGGTCAATGTCCAAGTATACACGCGGTAACCAGGCATGTCCCAGACAATCCATCCTTTCCTCTACCCACTGATCTCATTGGCAGGTTCCCAGCACAAGAGGTCATCGCAGGCGCATCGAAGGTTCCGACTGTCGTTTATTATGATAAGGAAGGAAGCGTGAAGGCAATTGGAGCCGAAGCTATCAAAGATGGAATCTTCGAGAGGGCTATTGAAGGTGATTGGTACAAGGCAGAGTGGTACGCTTTCTCATGCCACGTTCATTATTCTCCAATTGATGGCACCTCATCAGGTTCAAGCTTCATTTGAGATCCAAATACACAAACGACATAAATCTTGCTCATAATATTCCACCTCTGCCTCCCAATAAAACGGTTGTAGATGTTTTTGCGGACTATCTTCGTTACTTACTGGACTGTTCGGCATCATATATCAAGAATAGCCACCTCAACGGACATGACCTTTGGACCAACGCCGAGGACGACATTCACTTCGCCCAAATGGATGGGAAGGGAGGGAGCAAAGTCAGATGCGAAAAGCGGCTGTGAAAGCAAGGCTGGTTCCCGACAACCCATCAGGACACTCGAGGATAACCTTTGTGACGGAAGGAGAAGCCAGCTTGCATTTTGTGATCGAGAATGGTGTTTTATCGCAAACAACGAAGGTTTGAACTTTTATCGGATTCAAGAATATTGACCGATTGACGCGTTCTGCTGCAGGGACAAGGCATAGTCATTATTGATGCTGGCGGAGGGACAATTGATGTCAGCACATATAGGTGCATTTCAGATTCTACTAGCACATTTGAGGAGATTTCTATTGCGCAATGTGAGATTCCAAGTTGAGCTCCTTATCTGGCGCGATCATGACCTCAGTATATACAGGTTATTTCCAGGGATCCGTCTTTGTGACTCTGAGAGCGGGAGATTTCCTCAAAGGCAGGTCGTTTACACAAGCTGTAAGAGCGGTCCGTTGAAACTCCGACAGACTTGCTTTTCGACTCCCCATATCTAGATGATTTTGAAAGCATATGCGACTGCTTTGACAAGGCAACCAAAACCAGATTCCGAAGTGCATCAGAGCCCCAGTATATCAAATTCGGGTCAACGAGGGATAACGACGCGAGTTGCAACATCCGATTCGGTCAGCTGAAAGTGGCTGGGTGAGGATTCATTTATGTTACTCACATTGTCGCCTAACTTAATGCCTCTCAGCGCTGAAGTCGCCAAGTTTTTTCAACCATCTATTGATTGTATTGTTCAAGCTGTTATGGAACAAACTCTTAAGGAGATGTCTGTAAGTGAAATCTCCTTTCGATGGTGTAGCTTATGCAACTTTTAGCATGTCATCCTTGTTGGAGGATTTGCGGCCAGTGATTACGTGTTTGAACAAGTTGAGGCTCAGTTGTCTAGAAAAGGTCATGTATTACTGCGGCCAGAGAGTCGAGTGTAAGTCACACTGATTCATTCTGCCAGTGAGTAAACATTTACCTTATCCTCTCACAGCAACAAAGCTGTGTCAGATGGGGCTATTTCCTTCTTTCTTGACCACCACGTTCGCACTCGAGTCGCTAAGGTTTCCTATGGAACTGACTTCGCAGTTCCATACAACAAATCCGATCCGGAGCACCTCAAGAGGCCCGCCTCGAAGTTCATTAACGCGGATGGTTCGCATTTTATAAGCGGTGTATTCAATGTGGTGTTGCCCAAGGTATGTCTAAGTCTCCATCATATGCTTTTTTTGTCTAATTCAGATGTCAGAACGCGCAAGTTTCTGAAACAAAAGAATTCAGTAGCTATTTCGTTTCACACTCTGCCAATCCTGATTTTCGAAACAAAAAATTCCCTGTAATGTGCTATCGTGGCCCGCAAAACACTCCCAAATGGATTGATACTGACCCAGGTATTTCGCATAGAATTCTTCGTTTTGATTCCTTTTTCACCTTTGCCCATCAAGCGAACTTTACCATTCTTTGTGAGATGCAAGTCGATTTGTCTCATGTTCCGAAAATCGCAAGTCGAAATCCCGCTGGCGACGTGTATTATACCATAAAGTATGAGTTGGTTCTGATATTTGGTTTAACGGAGTTGCAAGCACAATTACGTTGGTTTAAGCATGTAGGTTTTCTATGATTTGGCTCAAACACTCGCGTTGACAGGTGCCTGTGATTTATAGGGAGCTGAACGTCGGTAAGTTTACCTTCCGCAGCGTGACGCACTAAAATCAATTCCATGTTCAGGAGCCCTGCACAATTGATTTACGACTATGTCTAGGCTAGGCGCTGTGGATTATTCTCTTGATTCGCCTCCGGGTCTACAGACAATAACCAAGATGTGCATTAATCCTGGATTGTAACGGCCGATCTCGATTATCATATTATTCTTGGTTTGGACGGAGTTTGGAATCTCTGGTGGTCATAAATTTAATTGCGTTTCTAGTACGATGCCTCCGGATCCGCTTAGGCTAGGCAGTTTGGTCATTTACGAGTGCGCGGAAACTTAAGGGTTTTGACTCTCTGCTACATATTAGCCTTTAACTATACTAAGTCCAACTCAATTCAGAAAATGACGGAAATAGGGATTTTGTTGATGCCTGCACTAGATTTTTTGGAAGTGCACTGTGCACCATTACGCATGGCACTTTCATTTTTTGTTTTGCACCGGATTTAGATTTTGCGCCAAGTTTAGACATGGTGCACCAAATGTTGCGACACATTTTTTTACTAACCTACGAAATTTTGACAGAGAGTGTACTAACGTGATGAAACAACTCTACATGAAGTCCATATGATCAAGATAAAATATTCTACAAAGGGGACAAAGAGAAGGGGATGAAAGGTGGTACCAGTCAAGGGAATAGACAAAAGATGGGGAAAGGCAAAAGGTCATGGGCACGGTTGTTGACAGCAGGTGACAGATTATTTGCGGTCGGGACCAGATATCTTGACGTGGCATGACTGACAGAATGATAAGCAAGCGCCTTTGTGTGCCGAGAGGCCCGGGTATCGCTTAGATCCCTGTTTTATGGTGCAAAACCCCTAGTCACCGCCCATTTTGTACAACAGAAATAGCGTGAGCAAAATTTACCCAAATTCTTATTCCTCTGGTAAAAATGCTTCTTTTCGCAAGCTGAATAAAACCCCCTGTAAGTTCACCTATATATGGTCATGATAAGATAAGATAATGGTCATCTAATCAATCAAATTGCCTTGTTGGTGAGAGAAATTGTCGAAAAGGTGGTGGGAATCATATAGAAAAAGCACCTAACTAGGTCTTTTGCACCATAAAATCTGCATAGTAACTTTAAAAAATTTTGTCCAACAATTTGGCCACTGTCCAAATTGGCGGTGACTAGGGGTTTTGCACCATAGTTAAGCTTCCTTTTGGGTTTTCCCAAAGTGGGAGCCACTGACAAGAAAATAAGCTGTTGCTGACATATGTGTCCCTCCCCGACGACGATGGGAGTTTCAGACGTCAGACTTCTTCAAAAATATGTATGGGCGCCAACTCTCCACTGGCATAGGCCTGTGGTGGACACAACAGCCGCGTGCAGGAATCTGATGCTGATTGGCCCTCCGATCAATATATTCTACCATCTGACTTCTGAACAAAGGCAGGTAATCAAACAGAATCATGCAACATAAATTTGGCCAAAGGGATAAACATACATATTAAGACAACCCACATCGTATATGATATCTGCCTTTTTAACCCGCCCTTGACCCTCCAGAGAAAAGTCGGAATTCCAATTTAGAGACCTCAACACCCTCCTGTGAAATGGCAGACCAACTGAACCCTGCAGAATATCCATGGAAAACTCTCGGACAAGGCCTACACCTTGTTAGGCGGCAAGTAAGTTTGATCTCCCCATTATAATAATATGTTCGACATATTGAAGCCTCTGGTATCTAGTTCATTCTCCTTCAACGATCGGGCACGATTGTGACTTCCTGGTTGTCGGCATTTCTTGACAACGACAACGACAATCAACCTCAACGAGCCGTCTTCAGCAAATCCAGCGATTTGTGGCCTTGTGGGACCACAGATAACGTGAGTCGAGTGCCTTCGCCGTAGTTAAATCGTGCTTACCAACTGTCGCAGCCGTTGAGGCTGCCATATTCCTTTTTTAAACGGGTAGACAATGCCATCCAACGCAATCGGGAATCAAAAATAGAGGCAGTCATAAAACATATTGAGGAGAAGGTTCCAGGCGCCAAGTTCGACCGCGTACATGAAGACAGTAAAGCAGTGGTCCGAATAGCCTTTATTCACAATCACCCAGACGGGGAGACCTGGTCGCGAGTGGGAAGAGAAGCGGAGAGGGTCGACTCAGATGAACCGACTATGAATCTCTCAGACGTTGCAGGACACGATTCCGGCGAAATCCAAGAGGGATCGAAAGAATACGGTGATATCATGCATGAGTTCTTCCACACCTTAGGGATGCTCCACGAACATCAGCATCCTGAACGCAAATTCACCATCTCTGAAATTGGTATATTCACCTATAATTCATACCGTAATCTGGAACTTATGGAGCTCCCAGCTGTCAGAAAGGAGATGGAGGATGAAGGGTGGTCTAGGGAGGATATTAGCGACAACATTGTGCAGAAAATGAAAGCCAACGATATTGGCCCGTTTTCACCACCAGATATCCTGTCTTGTATGAAGTGAGCACTCTTCCCTGATGTACAGACATTCATTAACGATTGATTTCAGCTACCGTATTCCCCCTGAATGGACCGAAGATGGGTCAGAAGTCAAAAGAAACAACAAACCATCTGAGATAGACTGGGCCTGGCTGAACCTAATGTACCCTCCACAAGAGCAAACACAATTCGAACAAGCCCTGTCCAAGTGCGGCATTGATTTTGGCCAGGAGCATAGGGGTTCAATACTGAGATCATACTCGGAGGGAGAGTGGGAAAAGATACGCTCGAAAATTGTAAGTGTTTCCAACCCGAAGGCAAATTTAAAAACTTCAAAACTGTGGATTGTGGGCTGGGTCCTAAGACGCTGAATCGAATGATGTTTTTGTTTCGCACATACTACATATAGACCATGAATCGATTTTCATACATAATACAAGTCGAATGAGCTCCTCACCTGTGCCCGATCCCATTTCCCTTCGGCCATCCCTTTTTGGCTTAGCCATCGGAATCGGAGTCGGTCCTTTCTTCCTGGGTAACTCGAACCGTGGTTTTTACTAAGGAGACGATGGTAGGATGGACTCGCCCATATTCAATCGAACGCACAGAATGAAGTCCAAACGGCAACATGTAAGAGAGATATTCCAAGGTTTTCCTGTCGAAAGTCTCGAGGAAGTCGCAGGTCAACCTGATTCTGCCACCTTTGTGGTAGTTCGGGCAGATATGACGGAGATCTGCGAAAAAGTTAGTACCTACACAGCACACATAAAGATCACTATTTTGCAATCATCGGATAAATACCTAAACACTTGCATGTCAATGGTGGAGCGAGGAAGTGATCGTAACGTGGTGGTATCGACAACCATTGGCTTCAGGCCTCAGGTTCAGATCTGGAGAACGTTGTGCAGAATAAATCTGATTATCGAACCTTTTTGTTTACATCTATTTACACCTACCCGCCCGTCTCGACAAAGGACAAACTTTTGTTCGGAGAGAGGTAAGTTCAGACCGATAGTATCCTTTCTCACTTTCCGTCCGACCCTTGTTGGGGGTATTCTAAGGACTAGGTACAAGGATCGAGGCCAAATGACTCGTCCTTTCTTTTGATTTCTGATATGATAGCTGAAATCAATTGTCAGTGAATGTTTTTACACCAGGAAGAATGCTCACGTCATGCAAGAAAAGGTATCTGGTGGTGAATACGCGCCAATACCGTTGGGTTTCAGTTTCCCCACGATATTATCGATATCCATGTCCTTCCGACATCTGAGAGCTCCATAAGCCCCAGATCTTAATTTAAAAATACATGCACGAGATGGCATGCGATCCGGTTAGGCGGGAGTTATCCGCTCCTTGACAACCGATTTGACAGGGGAAGGGCCAAGTGGAGTTGTGGCGCTGAGGATAAGGTGCTTTCCATCTTGCTCACTGGCAAGATCACAGCCGTTGGAATTGAGTCGGATGGGACAGGTTACTCCCATATCATACCGCTTTCATAGAAGGAGCGGTCTAGAATATGAGTTACTCCCTTTTTTCGACCGCGGAGGACAATATAACCCAACGGAATCGAAGATGCAGGCCGTCTTAAAATCACGTTGGGGAGACACTTCCTGGCATTGAGCTTGGCCGTGAAAGACACCGATGCGATGATTCGCATTGCCTGTCACAAGCTTCCTGACGGAAAAACCCCTCGACTGGAAGGAAAGCAGAAGCAAAACGATTCAGATGAACTGAGTATGAACCTCTCGGGGGTAACGCCAGGGTTGTCCAGGAAAGGACCGACACTGGTACTCTGGATTCTCAATTTTTTCCCTGTGCAGAGAGTTTTACTGCTTGGCACTGGTCCGTAGTCGTTATCAATTTGCTTGTAATGAGGATCGATTCGCTTACCTGACGATGGCTCACATTTTTTGGGTTCCGAGCCTACACTCATAACATATGCTTCGATGACTCACCTTTGTTTGGCAAGTAAAATTGGAGATGGAGCGGGAGGAAGAAGCAGGTGCTTACTGTTGCTCTCGTGCTCTCCGCTTTAACCATCATTTATCTCAGCCATTCGAGTCGCTATGACAAGCGAATGTTTTGGCCGCCACCATCAATAATCCAGGACCACTGCGTTGAAACAAATTTTCGACTCTGTGGGACAGCAAGCGGGTTTAGTTGATGTTACGACATTGGGGCTCAATTCATCTGTCCATTTCTCAGTTTCTTTTCTCATGAAGACGAATTAGGAAAGCTACCAACAAGCTTGCCAATATTAGGATCCTCTCCACTCGTTCCTGATTTACATAAGTACAATACAATTCGTACATGTGACGAGTTCACCAAGGAAACATCATGATGTAGAAGTGGAGCTGTGCTCTGCGTCGTATGACCGGCTTGTACCCATCTCTGGGCTTCTTCGAATGTAGAGCCTGACTTGACTGACGAGAAAAGATGCGCTCTACAAGGAAAGAAGGATTAAAATGTTTGACTCTTCTATTTTCTGAGCCGCCTTCACCTGTATTGAGGGCTATGTTAACTCCTTTTTTGGGAATTAGAGATTAAAATAACCATAGAACTATGTTCGTAAAGCATCACGTTTGGCCTGCTCTGCCTCAATGGCACAGAGAAACGTCTCGGAAAGCTCTGCACTGTCCTTTGACACCTGTGGATGCGCGGCCACGTAACCAAGACAAAACTTCTGATACAACGGGTTGTCTGAGCGGGGACGAGGATAATAGGGATCATTGCTGAAGAAGGAGTCGACAAGTATGTATGTCATCCTTCATCTTCGACCATGGGCGCATCTTGGGGAAGGGTTATTGAATTTGAATTTGAAAAGTGATTCGAGTTAGGACGAACCTGATTGAAATCGATGACATTCATCGCTATCCCGCTGAATCCCTCCCCACCTATAACGAACTCAACGTCGCGACCATCATATCCACTACGCCAGTGAAAACGACCCAACATTTCTCCCATGCCTTGCGCAATCTCACCCACACTTGGAAGATCACCCCCATAGGCCTCCTGGAGTTGGGTATATCTGGGTATGTCCAAAGGGAAATTTGTGGAGTTGAAAAAACGACTGGGACGTCCTGCTATCGGAGTCGTTTCTATTACTTTGCCGAAGTAAAGTCGACAGAGAGAAGGAACCTTCGCTGCTTCCTGGCCGGGTGGATAGAACAAATCGCGGATTCTCTGCGCGGTGGATAAAGGGATGGGTAAAACGTGGTCCATTGCATACGCGGCACTTTCCAACTTCAAGGCTTTGAAATCTGCCTCAGAAACCATGGGGCGGGGAACCCTGGATCGACCGGTAGCGGTTGACGGGGGCGAACCGGCTTGGGAAACAAAGCTAGCCGAAATCCCTGGATCGTAGTGTGCAAGCGGGCGTGAAATCGCGAAGAATGAATCTGTATTGCAGAAATTGTATACGGAGCAGATTGCCTTAAATTCGGCTTTAAGTTGGGGGGCATGTTCTGAAACGATTACATGTTTAAAAGCCACTGGGCGGCCCAAAAGTATAGAAACAGTGGCGAAGCTTCCCCTGCCAATCGCCACCAGTTGCCATTCAGGATTGATATCTGCCGAGGACATGACGAAGTGAGAGCATTGAAAGTGAACGTACGACGGATTACATAAGCGCGTCGGTCAAGGTTCGACTAAGTCAAAAAACCAACCAACCCGAAAATTGTTGGTTGCTGAAACGTGCCAACATATGTGATGGCAAGCCCAAACCTCTAATATTTTGGTTTTACTTTGATTCTTCTGTAAACGCGTATCAAGTCTTGATTTCCACGGAACTGTATACTAAGCGTGGTGCAGAACATTGAACCCTTGAAACTTGAAGCTGAACATATAGGGGCAGTGATTCAGATGCGGAAAGTCTACGAGAATCTCAAACGGGAGACCTGTTTCGGGGAAGACTCGTTGGGGATGATAAGTCGTAGCGTGGTTCAACACATGCTACCAAAGCTCCAACTTTCTAACGGAATAGTAAATTAACATTCCGGCACGTCATTCGAATAAAAGGGTAGAATGAATTGGCTGCAGGATATCGTAATTCTAAAAGGATCATCTCCTCGTCCCCTTACAACCTTCTTTCTTTGTTATGCCACCCCTGGTTTACTCGTCCGTTCTGTTTCCGAACATCCCTGCAAGTTCCTGATGACCACATTTCTTTACGATCCTGAAGAACCACAGCCAACGTCAAGTATTTCGGACCGACCTGAGAATGCACACGCGGAGTGGTGGATAGTTTGACTGTATTCATGTTTCACCAGTTATAATTAAGTGATTTGGTCGGATCTTGGATCTAGGTGATCAACAGGTGATCCTTGGGCTCACATGGCGACTTAATAATTTGTTTTATCATATGTCTTGAAGCAGATAAAGCCTCCGTTCAAATACCAACTAGGCACCGAATACAGATGATTGCCGAATTCGAAACCCCGTTGGAAGTTGGAACCCAGCGTTGATGGTTTACATAGGGTTCATTCAAGCGTCATGTAAAAGTTGTTGCAGTTTATAACATCCCGTTCCTCTTGTTATTTAATAGATAAAAGCATGAATGACACCGCGGTACCGTGTGTATCTCAGTGCAAAAGCCGAGCAAATCGGATGATCGCCAATGACACTAGCCGAAAATGACCCGCATGTCCGCCCTAATAACCTTAAGGTTAGTTTTCCATGATTCAAAGCATACATTTTGCCAGTTCACTCAGCACCCTCGGAAAATGCAGGTATTGCTACATCACGATATTAAATATTTATGTAATTATCAATTAAGTTGTTACGGATCAAGATCGTCATGATAACAATAGAAACAGATATCGGCCTCTTTCCTGCGACAACCTTGATATGACTCGGATACACATATCTTCAGAAAAGAGTCGCAACTACAGTTTAGAGACATCTTAATAACTGCAGCATCTTTAGCTCGACATCCTTCTTCCTGTACGAGTGGAATGGCAGACGTTGCGAAACCTCCGTGGTCTGATCCTCTCAGACGAGCCCTACAGTATTTCAGGTGGCGAGTAAGTTTGCTCTTATAATACCACGCTCGACATTTTGAAGCCATTTGTCTAGAGAGAGTCGTATCCTCTCCTCAAACGGGTGACGCACTGGTGGGCGGCAAATACTGACAATCAACCCCCACGAGCCGTCTTTAACAAAGCCAATGATTTATGGCCTTGGCCTTCCGGGGCTAAATATGAGGTGTGTTGAGTGCTACTTGGCTGAAGTGGAATCGTGCTCATCTTTGACAGCCGGTGCGGCTGCCGTATTCCTTTTTCTGCCCCGTCAATAATACAATACAACGCAATCGGGAATCGAAGGTACAGGCCGTCATAAAACTCATTGAGGAGAGGGTTCCAGGTGTCAAGTTTGTCCGTGTTAAAGAAGACAGTGAAGCAGTAATTCGGATCGCCTTTGATCACAAGCACCCGGATGGAAGCACCTGGTCGCGAGTGGGAAGGGATGCGGAGGAAATCGATTCTGATAAACCGACTATGAATCTCTCGGACGTCACAGGGCACGATTCTGGCGAGATTCAAGTAGGCTCGGATGAATACATCGACATTGTACACGAATTCTTCCACTCCTTGGGTATGCGCCACGAACATCAGCATCCCGAACGCAAATTCACCATCTCTAAAACTGGTACGTTTACCTTTTAATCTATATAATACATGGAACTCATGGAGCTCCCAGCTGTCCAAAAAGGCATGAAGGATGACGGATGGTCTGAGGAGAATATTGTGAATAACATTGTACGGAAACTGGGCCACAACGAGGTTGGGGCTATTTCACCACCAGATAATTTGTCTTGTATGAAGTGAGCGCTCTTCACCTTGGTGTATGAACATACGTTGACAATTGATTTCAGCTATCGTATCCACCCCGAATGGACGAAGGAGGGGTTAGATATCAAGAAAAGCTACAAACCATCGGATATAGATTGGGCCTTCCTGAATCTGATGTATCCTCCTCCTCCGCGAGAGAAAATACGGTTCGAACGAGCTTTATCCAAGTGCGGCATTAATCTTGGCAAAGAGGATAGGGGGCTAATACTGGGGTTGTACTTAGAAGGAAACTGGGTAAAGGTACGCTCTAAAATTGAGAGTGTTTCCAACCCGAAGAAAAAACCACTTTTGAGCAAGATCCAAAGACGCTAAATCGAATTTTGCACATATTACATACCTAATCCATAGACAATGAATAGATTTTTTGTAATATACATGTTGAATGAGCACCGTACCTGTGCCGAGCTCCTTTCTGCGCTTTCGTAGACCGGCATTCTAGTCTACTTGCTCCTGCTCCCTCTCCAAATCCGCTTGCAAAACTCTGCGGAAGGAGATCCAAAGGTGATTCGCCGAAGAGCGTGGAGGGTGGAATCACAGCTCGTTCAAGAAGGAGGATCAGAAAATCGTGAGCCATCGTCGAGATTTCGATTGGGATAACTCTTTCCATTTCACACCCCCAGACCTCTGATCAAAGGAAGAGCCTATGGCATAATTTTCACGCAATATTTTCACCTCAATGCAAGTGCATCGGTGAGCAGTTCGATGTAGTACGGGGCAGTGTCAAGTGGAAGAACCTATGTATTTCGGAACTTTTTAAACAAGAGATATACTAGTAGCTATAAAAATGGTACGGCGCAATAGATATGATTTTTGTAATTCCAACGCAAATAAAAATATCCTTATTCAACGGTTCGTTGTGGATATATGGTCGTCACAAGTTATTGCCTTAGATGTTGGGCGGCCCAGAAACAGTGGCAAAGCTTCCCCTGCCAATCGCCACCAGTTGTCATTCAGGATTGATATCTGCCGAGGACATGACGAAGTGCGACCATTGAAAGTGAACGCAGCGAAAAAAGACTAGCGGAAACTTACGGACCGGATTACATAAGCGCGTAGGTTTACCAATCTAAGTAACGAGTAGTTACCTCATCGTGTCGATAAAAAGAACACGATGGAGAGGGATATATGATAAAGAGTCTCTGAAAGAGTAGTAGTACGACGAGACGAGACTGGACATGTCCGTCTCGCCGCAATCGTACTTAAAGTGAACGGAAGGACGGTCCTCGTCCGAATGAGGCAGCCACCAAAAATTTCAGTTGTTTGCATGACGCTCTGAATCTGCTTTCGTTTTAATCGGTGAAGGGCATAAATTAAATGTAGTATTAATTCATGAGAGAAAAACTGAGAAGTCAGCCAACCCTAAAATTGTTCCTGTATGTATGGGGGTTGCTAAAACGTGTCCACACTGGATGTTGTCGGTGATTGCAAGCCCAAACCTCTAACATTCTATTTTAGTTTACTTTGATCCTTCTGTAAACGCGTATCAAGTCTTGATTTTCACGGAACTGTATAAGCGCGGTGAACCCTTGAAGCTGAACATATTGGGGCAATGACTCGGATGCGGAAAATCTACGAGAATATCAAACGGCCTGTTTCAAGAAAGACTCGTTGGGAATGATAAGTCGTAGTGTGGTCCGTCTTGTTCAACACATGCTACCAAAGCTCCAACTATCTAACGGAATTGTAAATTAACATTACGGCACGTCATTTGAGTAAAGGGTGGAATGAAGGATACCGTGGTGAATTCTAAAAGGATCATCTCCTTGTCCTTACTAGCTTCTTTCTTTGTTATGCCACCCCTGGTTTACTCGTCCGTTCTGTTTCCGAACATCCCTGCAAGTTCCTGATGACCCCATTTCTTTATGCCCATACGATCCTGAAGAACCACAGACGACCTGAGAATGGACACGCGGTGGTGGATAAGTTTGACGACATTTTTGTATTCGTTATCTGCATGTTTCACCAGTTAGTGATTTGGTCGGATCTTGGATCTACCCAGGTGATCCCTGGGCTTACACCCCTGGTGACTTAGTCATAAAGCCTCCGTTCAAACACGTAGGCACCGAATATAGATAATTGCCGAATTCGAAACCCCGTTGGAAGTTGGAACCCAGCGTTGATGGTTTACATAGGGTACATAGGGTTCATTCAAGCGTCATGTAAAAATTGCTGCAGTTTATCATCCTGTTCCTCTTATTTGCTATTTTAATAGATTGCCAAAAGCATGAATGACACCACGGTACCGCTGGTACCGTATGCGTATCTCAGAGCAAAAGCTTGGCAAAAGCCGAGCAAAAGCGGATGATCGCCATGACACTAGCCGAAAATGACTCGTCCGCCCCTATCCTAAGGTTAGTTTGCCATGATTAATCCATCTTGCCAGTTCACTCAGCGCACTCGGTAGGTTCGTGGAAAATGCATTGCTACATCATGATATTAAATATTTATGTAATTATCAATTAAGTTATTACGGATCAACAGGCTTGGATCATAAAGATCGTCATGATAACAATAGAAACAGATATCGGCCTCGTTTCTTCTCTTTCCTGCGACAACCTTGATATGACTCGGATACACATATCTCCAGAAAAGAGTCGCAACTACAGTTTAGAGACCTCTTAATAACCGCAGCATCTTTAGCTCGACAGCTTTCTTCCTGTACGAGTGGAATGGCAGACGTTGCGAACCCCCCGTGGTCTGAACCTCTCAGACGAGCCCTACAGTATTTTAGGTGGCGAGTAAGTTTTGACTACTATAATACCACGCTCGACATTTTGAAGCCATTTGTCTAGAGAGAGTCGTATCCTCTCCTCAAACGGGTGACGCACTGGTGCGCGGCAAATACTGACAATCAACCCCCACGAGCCGTCTTTAACAAAGCCAATGATTTATGGCCTTGGCCTTCCGGGGCTAGATATGAGGTGTGTTGAGTGCTACTTGGCTGAAGTAGAATCGTGCTCATCTTTGACAGCCGGTGCGGTTGCCGTATTCCTTTTTCCGCCGCGTGAATAATAAAAGCCAACTCAATCGCGAATCGAAGGTACAGGCCGTCATGAAACACATTGAGGAGGGGGTTCCGGGTGTCGAGTTTGTCCCTGTAAACGAAGACAGCAAAGCGGTGATTCGGATCGCCTTTGATCACAAGCACCCGGATGGAAGCACCTGGTCGCGAGTGGGAAGGGATGCGGAGGGAATCAGTTCTGATAAACCGACTATGAATCTCTCGGACGTCACAGGGCACGATTCTGGCGAGATTCAACTAGGCTCGGATGAATACATCGACATTGTGCACGAAATATTCCACTCCTTGGGTATGCGCCACGAGCATCAGCATCCCGAACGCAAATTCACCATCTCTGAAACTGGTACGTTTACCTTTTAATTTATATAACATGGAGCTCATGGAGCTCCCAGCTGTCCGAAAGGACATGAAGAATGATTGGTCTGGGAAGAATATTGTGAATAACATTGTACGGAAACTGGGTCACAACGAGGTTGGGGCTATTTCACAACCAGATAATTTGTCTTGTATGAAGTGAGCGCTCTTCACCTTGGTGTATGAACATACGTTGACAATTGATTTCAGCTACTGTATCCACCGCGAATGGACGAAGGAGGGGTTGGAAATCAAGAAAAGCTACAAACCATCGGATGTAGATTTGGCCTTCCTGAATCTGATGTATCCTCCACGAGAGCAAACAAGGTTCGAACGAGCTTTATCCAATTGCGGCATTGATCTTAGCAAAGAGGATAGGGGATTAATACTGGGGTGGTACTCAGAAGGAAATTGGGTAAAGGTACGCTCCAAAATTGAGAGTGTTTCCAACCCGAGAGCTTCGAAAAAACTATTTTTGAGCAAGATCCAAAGACGCTGAGTCGAATTTTGCACATACTACATACCTAATCCATAGACAATGAATCGACTTTTTGTAATATATGTTGAATGAGCTCCGTACCTGTGCCGAGCTCCTGTGAAAGGTGATCCGAAGGTGATTCGCTGAAGAGCGTGGAGGATGGAATCATTGCCTCACAGCTCGGTCAATAAGAAGATCAGAAAATCGTGAGCTATCGTCGAGATTTCGGTTGCGATAACTCTTTCCATTTCACACCCCCAGACCTCTGATCAAAAGATGAGCCCATGTCTTAATTTTCACGCAATTTTTTCACCTCGTTGCAAGAAAATCGGTGAGCAGTTTGATGTAGTATGGGGAAGTGTCAAGCGGAAGAACCTATAAGAATCCGTAGTCCAGCGTCGGCTCTTTCTTCCTGGGTAACTCCAACCGTACTTTTTGGTTAAACCTAAGGAGACCATGGTAGGCTTCCCGGCGGCGGTGTGTAAACCCTCTCCTTGTCGAAAGTCTCGAGGAGTCGTTGGTTAAAACCTGATTCCGCTACTTGTGGGAGGGCAGCTGTGGGTCGGTAGAAAGCGCGCGCCATGACAATTGTGTGTAGGTCGGAGGACGGGGTCAGTCTAATTGGCTTTATTGTGTCGTCTTCTTTATGAACGGGAAGGGCGAGTAATCCACACCTTGACAGTTTGACTGGTAGCAGGCACGGTTATTGCTGCGGGAGACCGGGATCTGCTGGATCCGCGAAAAGGTCCGTACCTAACGCACATATAGAGGAGGTGCGTTCATCGCCATATTGCCATCACCGGACAAAAATCTGACATACCTCTTGTGCGTTTCAATGCGGAAGGTGGAGAGGAAGAGAATGGAAACTTTCCTTCGGAGAATTCTTTGCAATAAAAGCGATGCGGCAAGCCCAACCACTACCTGTCTTGCACTGCAGGAGGTGAGGTGTCGGATATGAAAAAAATGCTCACTTATCCACCGGGACCATTCACCGGGTATCGAAATCTCTCAATGTGGCAAACATGAAATCGTAGACAGTCTCTTCATCGCTCTCAATAAGCGGTGCATGCAGAAACAAAGTCTGAGGGTTTGAAAGTTAAAACAATGTCGAACGGTGTGCAACCTGAGGTGCTCACCTTTCATATAGGATCTCTCAGCTAGGGTACGCTCTTCTGAGAATAGCCACTTGACTGGCATTTGGGGGGAGGAATGGATCAGAATGAACCTGGTGCCACCCTATATTAAAGGACCAGGAAACAAAACAATTAATTGTCACATCTACTTGCCTTGAATGTTGAACGTCCATGCTGGTGACATCACAGGCGGCTAACTTTGATATCAGGATCGCCCTGGTCCTGTCACCGCATCGGTTTCAATTTGAAATGAGTGGCACAGAAATCGGACACACCACGGAAGGTAGTGTGGCGGTGGCTTGCTGTGTCTGTATCCTCGATAGGATGCGGTCTGTGGGCGAAGGTATTTATTCGGGTAAAAGGCCTGACATACGAGTTTGGGGGTTTGTACCCATGGTCGATCTGTCCAAGAATCATACGCAGTAAGCGTGTCTTATACAAGCAATTTTAGATAAGTACTTCCCTGATGAACAAAAATGTGCACAGGATGAAGTCGACGCGACAAAACGTGATCGTGGGATCACGCCGGTAACCGCTAATGGTAATTCCCGGAAACCTCTCCTGCTATATGCTTTATGGCTGGGCCAGGTTGTCCAGCCCCACGTTGGCCCCAAGTTTTTGCAGCCTCACGGGGTATGTTTTGGGTACTCTGTCCCTCGATTTTTGAATTTCTAATGCCTTTATGGTCATGCACTTCGGATTCCAGAATCGTAGAAGCATGTAGTTCCGCCAGATAATGTCGTGGAGCTTAGCACTGCCTTTATGAAAACAACGAGGACGACATGATTATACGCCATTCTTTGAAACACAAGACCAGTTCTAGCGAACCCTTAATAGTCCGCAGCAACACCAGCTTTATAGTCTCTCCCTCAGACATGGCAGATCAACCGAAGCTATGATGATTCCCTGGCCAGAATCCCTCAGACGAGTCCTTGTCTGGGTTAGGAAGCGAGTAAGTTTGGACTTCCTCTAATGTCATGCTCGAGCGCATTCTGAAAGCTTTGATCCAAGTACAAATCTTATCCCCTCCTTGAACGATTAAGCACGGTTGTCACGCCCTGGGTATCGATACGTACTGTTATTGTCAACAAACCTCCACGAGCCGTCTTTACTAAGACCAGTAATTTATGGGCCTGTGGCACTAAGGATGAGGTCTGTTGATCTTCCAAAAGTCGACTCGTGCTTACTGAGTTTATCTGTGATAGCCGTTGGTGTTGCGTTTTTCATTTTTTCGACAAGCAGACAATATAATCCAACGCAATCGGGAATCAAAGGTCCAGACAGTCGTAAAACACTTAGAGGAACAGGTCCCAGGCATCAAATTTGACCGAGTCGATAGAGACGGCGATGCAGAAGTTCGGATCGCCTTCGATCACGAGCACCCTTACGGGAAGACCTGGTCACGAGTGGGAAGAGAAGCGGAGAAAGTCAACTCAGATCAACCGACTATGAATCTCTCAGACGTCCGACACGAATCTGGCGAAATCCATGAAGCCTCCAAAGAATACGGGGACATTATGCACGAGTTCTTCCATACTTTAGGAATGCTCCACGAGCATCAGCATCCTGATCGCGAGTTCGACATCTCTGTAACTGGTGCGTCTTCAAATTTATATCATAATCTGGAACTTATGGAGCTCCCAGCTGTCGTAAAGGACATGGAGGATGAAGAGTGGTCTGAGAACGATGTCAAGGATAACATCGTCCGGCAATACAATCGCGGCACGATCGGTGCTTACTCACCACCGGATATGGCATCTTGTATGAAGTGAGGAACCTTCCCTCGTGTACGGAAACATAGTGACAATTGATTTCAGCTATAATATCCCCCCAAGATGGACCAAGGATGGTTCTGAAGTGAAAAAAAACAACAAACCATCTGATCTGGACTTTGCCTGGTTGAATTTGATGTATCCTCCACCCGACCCGAAAAAGTTTGAACAAGCCTTGTCCGAGTCGATGGATTCCCGTATTAGCAAGGAGCACAGGAACTCGATACTAAAATTATACTTGGACGGAGAGTGGGAGAGAGTGCGCTCTAAAATAGTGAGTGTCTCCAACCCGAAGTCCACGTCTTCGAAAAAATGCGTTGTGAGCAAGATGCGGACCAAGCTTAGGGATAGGTAGTCAAATAATTCTATTCACTCCGTTTGTTACTCTTTTTGTTTCTGTTCCATACAAAGAATCTTAATTTGTTCGGGCCCGATTCCCTTCAGCCATTCCTTTTTGCGCTCTCGTTGAACAGCGTCCTGTTCCAGCTGCTTCCTCTCTTCTCTCAGCTGGTCCTCCTCCCTCTCCAATTTTACTTTCTTCTTCAGTAACGCTTCCTGTATCCTATCCAGTCTCGTCTCCTCTCGCGTCAACTGTGACTCCTTCTGTTTCATCTGCTTGTCCTTTCGCTTTAATTTCTTCTCCTCCTCCTTCAGTTGGCCTTCTTTTTCCTTCAGTCGATCCTTCTTGCGTCTCAGCTCCACTTCAATGGTGTCTAACCACTCCTCGGTCAGGTTCCGTTGGATCTGCCGCTGCTCCTCCGCTTTCCATCGTTCAAACCTATCTCTTTCTTCTACTTCAGAACGTAAAATACCCATCCGCTGCATTGGGGGACCAGGGGGAGCTTCGTCATTCGGTTTTGAGGCCAATGTCGGTACCGTCTTCTTTTCACTGATGGGAAACTTCCACATACTCGCCTCGTATTTTCCTAAAGGTCGCGCTTCTCTCTTTAGACGTTCCATTTGTTCCAGCAGCTTTTTATCCTCTTGTTTTGCCTCTTTTTTCTTCTGTTTCAGTGACTCTTTCTCGTCCTTCAGTCTCTGCCGCATTTGTTGTAGTCCCGCCTCCTCTTCCTGTAGGCTCATCTTTCGACACAGCAGTCTCGCTTCGTCCTTTTGTAAATCCTCATCGTGGTTCATAAACCATCTCGCCCTCCGCTTCAGCTCTTGGTCGTCTGCTTCCAACTTCTCCTCCCTCTCCCGTAGTTGCTTATCCTCCTTTTTTAGAATTTCCGCCCTTTGCCCCAGCTCCACCTTCTGCAACAGCATGTCAACTCTCAGTAGATTTCGAATCGTGAAACTTACCTCTTCATGAAGAGAATTTGTAGATTTGATACCCATGAGCACAAGTTGCAAATCATCCACTTATCAAGATCCGAGTACCGAACTCGAGGCCCGGGTTAATCTTATCATGGATCATGCACATCTTTCCGTACTGTATTCCAATTTTTGTAATTTAAATTTAGTACTCGCATATGGCAGATTCGAGTCGGTATTCTCAGGTTGCAATCTCAATCTTTTGCATGACCTTCAACAATATTGACAAGATTATCCCGTCCACACAAGCATGACTTTTGTTGCTTTGTCCTCGTGACCCTGCCCAAAAACGTTCATTCAAGGAACTGTGGCATGCTGTGAGGACCCCCGAAAACTGGCTGAAATCCATGATCCGCTTCCGTATAAAATTGAGAAAGCCCTGGAGCCACAAAATTACTATATTTAGAAGATCTACAAGATGTCTGTGTAAATTATAGTATACAAGTTCATTGTCCAACGAAGTTATTTGGGGGGGTTAGGCCCCATACCTTCCATATCTGGTAATTAGTATGTCCGTATAAAACGGATGAGGTCGGATCGGGGTTCTCCAGGGGCTTTCGGATGTGTCGGAAACTCGTGTTGAAGTTGTGCCACTCCTAAGATTACCAATGACCTTGACGGCACTACCACGTCCCCCTGAAAGTAGGGTTGAAAATGTTGTTACTAATCATCTTTTCTGTCCTCAACGACTATGGCATCGAAGCGATGCCGATCACGACCACCCTTCTCGAGCCAAGCTTCCCTCGAATCGATCGCGGACTCGACCATACCACAAAAACGAGGTCGACTTTCGAAATACTATGGAGCTGCTGGACGACAATTTTTATCTGCACTTGGACATCAATGCACCCCAATGTCCCACCCAGACGACAAAACCTGATTCGAGCTCTGTGGAGGAAAACTATACTTATGTTCTGTGCACTCCTAGTCCCAGAGCTTGTCCTCACATGGGCAGTGAAGCAATGGCTAGCAGCTAAGGAAATCGAAAAGCAGTTCAAAAAGGGTACGATCACACCATCTACGCCGTCAAGATATTGATCAAAATTTGTTATGTAGACCACAATTGGACGCGAGTTCATGCTCACTTTTTGGGCATGGGTGGCTTCACTCTGGCTGACATATCTCAGGGTGGTGTGGCCCACGTATCGAGCGTAGAAGTGCCTGCTCTGCCGAAGAAACCTACTCTGCAGGAGGTCGAAGGTAGTGAGGCCCTAGATTGGGAACGTTATTTCGTCGAATCAAAAATCTACAGGGGGGATAGACGGCGATTCTGGCAAGAATGGGAGCAGGTCCAAAGAAACTGCAGTGATTATGCTTACTCTGATTGGTTTCGTAACCGCAAGCTTCAGAGTATGGACAGGGAAGACTATAAATGTTACGAGACCTTTGGGCATAAGCTCCCTGACCACATTATTTATATGCGCGAACTCCCTGGCACCCTGTCTTTCTATCGATTCAAGGATCTTGTTGACGAATGCATCATCACCTTTCCCACTACGACAGACGCCGAGATCCAAGACCGATCGAAAGGTGATTTCCTTTCCAAGGCGATAGCCACCATCCACACCACCTGGTTTCTTGTTCAATGCGTAGCGAGAGGTATACAGGGGCTCGCCATCACAGAGCTCGAACTTGTCACACTTGCTCTTGCGAGTCTCAACGGGATCACCTACTTTTTCTGGTGGGACAAACCGTTGTCTCCGCAGGAACCTGTGACATTGTACTTCAGGGGAGTCACTTCTGTCGAAACCGGACATGTCAATCAAGTGAGTTTCTGCTCTCGATGTATACCTGAGTCACCAGTTACAACCTTCGTTCTCAGGGTTTCTTTCGTGCCATTCTTAGTACCTTCCAAACAGCACTAAAATGGCTTGTTGATACATTCAACAGCCCCCGGGCCTCCACCCCTCAGTTTCTTCACGATCGACTTTTTGAAATAAAAAAAGAAATTTCGATTTCTTATTTTTCCGTATTGAAGCTCGTCCCTTATTGGCTCGTATATCTCCCAATTGCCACCATCGTCAATTCCCTCTACGCCATCATCGACACCAGTGACATCCCCCCAGGCGCCACTCACGTCCCTATGTTTTACGCGACCAATGTTAGTTGGTCAAATCTGGACGACCACTTTATCTTCTTCGGCTTGCCCGTGATAGCAGTCGGCTTCGGCGGACTACATTGCGTCGGGTGGAACTATTCGTTCCCTACGGTAGCTGAACAAATCTTCTGGCGCATTTCCTCAGTATGCATTACAGTTATACCACTCGTTACCGGGTTTGTGTGGTATGTGAGTCGAACAAGGCGATTCGACAACAAGATTTTGCTGTACCCTGCATTGGCGCTACTGGTTGTATACGTATTTGCTAGACTATCGCTTCTTACACAAGCTCTGGTGTCACTTAGAAGCGAACCAGAGAGTGCTTATCTTAAGGTAGAGTGGTCTAAATACCTCCCCCATATATCCTGAATGGATCTCAATTTCCACTTTTTGTATAATCTATTTGCATCTATTTCGAGTTCCCTCCTCTAAAACGACTGTATCAATAGCGTCGCACCGCACTGGGCCAGATCCAGACTTCAATCTTTTGAAGCAGCGATAAACTCTTTCCATTTCGAACCATCAATCCTCCGATCTAAGGAGTAAGTCCATGGCTTAATAGTCCCGCCACTTGTTCGTCTCATTACAAGTGAATTGATGGGGTCCGGTTCGATGTGTGGGCCAGAAAAAACCGGTGAAACCCTTTGAACAGGTGAAAGACATTCGAGAATCCGGAGTACCAGCATCGGTCCTTTCTTCCTGTGCTCCCACAGTGTTGATAATTCGAACCGTACTTTGACTGTTCCTAAGATGATAGTAAGATGACTAGCCCATAAAGCTGCAATACCGGACACACCATAATAAGGTCTATGAAACTTGTTGGAACTATAAAATGGGCTGTGAAAAAGTGTGAAGGAATAGGTCTTCTTAGTGACCAGATGAATCGTTAACGCAGTTGATTCGAGGTCGAGGACAAAAGGTTGTGAAAGATGGTAGAGAAACAATCCCACGAATCGACACGGCAGTCCTAGCTGTTTTAACTTCCTCAGGTCCTCTACCAAGTTCTTGTCAACCAAACCCTCCTCAATAAGAAACCGAGCTAATTCTTTTAACCTAACTAAACGAGCAATGCGTGGGAGAGATATATCCCAAGGCTTTCCGACGGTGATGTGCAAATCTTCTCCCTTGTCGAATGCCTCGAGGGAGTCGCAGATCCGAAACCTGATTGCGCCACCTGTGGGAGGGAGTTGCGGGTCCACATGGTAGTAGAAAACGCCACGAGTTTGTGCAGGGAATGGGACGTCATGAGTAACATCATAGCCCTCCTTTGTGGCTTGAAATCGAAGTAGAGCCCAAGAGCTACCACCACCGAGTGTCCGAAATAAAACACAGAGGGTCTTTCTCAAGGAGATATCGTAGATTTTCTGGGGCTTTGATAGTAGTTTTGAAGGGTCAAGAGTTTGAATATACGGTTTGAAATCTGCAGCAGGCTGAGCCTGGTGTTCCCGGATTAAATGGATCATCAGGGATACAATACAAGCACAACACACCTGGTGCAGAGTTACGTTTGCATGGTTATTCCTTCTGGTCAGAATGGGAAACTTGAGAATATGAACCCTTTTGCTTCGAAGCAGGAAACTTGAAGCCAAGCGCATGAAGAGGGACCTGTCACGCGTCACAATGTTCGGTCACAGTAACGTTGCAGTTACTTTTGGAAATGCCACGTGGACCAGAGCACCATTAACCCAGAGTGCCAGAATGAGAAAAACGGATATTATTGAGTATAATAGAGACAAATGGGCTCAATAGAGGGCAATGTGCAGATTTCAGAGACAAAAGCGGTTTCCTTAGAGACAAGAGGTGGATCGGTTAGATCCGGTTCGGAAGTGCAAACAAAGGTCCAAAGTCAGTGCGCTCTTGATTGAAACCAACAGGGCGCTGATCACATTTCTGCTGTGGCCGTCGTTCGCGACGACGAGCTATACACAGTCTCCGTCGATCAGGATAACCGGTTCACCTTAGTGTCGCCCCTTTCATCTGGTCTCTTGCTTGGTTTTAATTCTCTCGCTCGCCTCAGATCCGAACAACTTAATCTTGACTTTCAGTCATCCGCTAAATATGACATATCATGGAACATCGCTCACACCATCGCGCCCGGCACCACAGGCACCCCAAAGGCGTGCCGACCCGGCGCCAACATACGGTAGCAACTCTACCCTAGCAGCTCTTGGATATAGTTCCTCATTCAAACTTCCACCCCCATCCCCTTCAGGCTCTTCGTATGCATTTCCATACTCAGGAATTGGTGGTTCACCTATTCGGGGACAAGACCTCCCAATTGATTCGCAAATCGTCCGTCTTGGCTGGGTAAGTATGAAGGACGACAGTTTTGGCTTTGGAAATTGGATTTTCCAGCGGAAATGGTTGGTACTCAAAGAATCCTCCTTGTCTATTCACAAAAACGAGGTAAGTCATCGAAACTATCTCTGGATGCTTGCGTTCTTAATTTGCTCAATTTCTGCCTCCTGTGCGTGTTTAGTCATCTTTGCCCCAAAATGTCATTGCGCTTGTGGACGTGACGACTGTCGAAAGAATTGACATGAAACCATATTGCCTATTACTCGACACAAAAGACCGCCGCTATTACATGTCCCTCAAGAATGATGAAGAACTCTATGGTTGGCTGGATGACATCTATGCCCGTACTTCATCTGGAGCAAGCCATCCTACAAATTTCGTTCACCAAGTTCATGTCGGATTTGACCCAGTTACCGGTGCATTTACGGTACGTTTCATCCTCGTAGTTTGCTTGATAAGACTCAGGGAACGCATAGGGAATGCCCGAACAATGGAGCAAACTCCTGACCAAGTCTGCTATCACGAAGGAAGACTATGCAAAGGATCCACAGGCTGTTCTTGAAGTTTTAGAATTCTATACGGATCACCAAAAACGGGAAATTGAGGATCTGACTATTGGTGAGTTCTGTAATAATTGCCATCTCTCCCGGTCTCAACAGATCTTACAGGCGCGCCAGCTCGCTTTAACGCAGGAACTGGTTTCGGGGGTATTACTACCAAAATTGAGAACGGAAGGCCACCAATGCCTCGACAAGAAACCTCTCCTGCCGTGCTGGGTGGTGATAGTGATAACCTTCCTAGTGCCGCTGCCCGTGCAGCTGAGCTCGTCAAGGAATCGCATGTCGCTAGTGCCATTTCAACAGTCCAACCACCACAGAAATATATTCCTCAACCTTCACGAAATGCGCCGCCTCGCCCCCCCATTTCTGCTACTAGGCCTGCCCCCCCTGCCCCGGGACCCCCTGGAGTCCCCCCGAAGAACGAGGGGACTTCTCAGCGGGTTAAACCCTTGGCTCCTACTAGTATCGTTCCTCAACGAAGTGACTCATTCGAACAGGTTAGACAAGAACGTCAGGAGCAGGCTCGTCAGCATGACCAACGACTGGAACAACAACGCATTGAAGAGCAATGGCAAAAACAGCAGGAAGAAAATCAACGGCAGATTCAACAACTACAGCTGCAGCAGCAAGAACAGCAAAGGCGGTTAGAGCAGCAGCAGCAGCAGCGCCCTCCTCTTCCGCCTTCGAAAACCTCTCCTGCGGCTACCTACCCAACTCCACCAGTACCGGGTCCGGCTGGCTCTACGACGGGTCCTCCACCTGTTCTGCCCCTACAACCAACAAAGAAGGTGCAAATACTGCAACAAGACAAGCCCCCGAAACTTACAGCTTCTCCTGGTGTGGCAGCAGCTGCCGCTGCATTGGAGAAACCTAAGGAAAAGGAGAAGCGGATCAGTACGATGACAGAAGTACAAATTATGGAGAAATTGCGGCAGGTTGTTTCAGATCACGATCCGAAGTTGTTATACAGTAAAATCAAGAAGGTCGGACAAGGGTGAGCTTCGTTTTCGTGTCTGTCTACTTTATATCATGCATGCCCTCGATGGTTCACCGGGTAGACTTCGTCCTTTTCCATCATTTCCTTTCTATATCCTACAATTTGCAGTTGATGCCACTAATACTGACATGCCTTTTGTTTCTCTATTGTCTTTCCTGCAACTTCCGTCCGCCGGATAGTGCTTCCGGACATGTCTATGTTGCCAAAACCCTTGCGACAGGCAAGAAGGTTGCCATAAAGGAGATGGACCTCTCTCATCAACCCCGGAAGGAACTAATCGTCAACGAGATTCTGGTCATGAAGGAGTCGCAGCACCCGAATATCGTCAACTTTTTGGAGTCTTATCTTGTCAAGAGTAATGAGCTCTGGGTAGTCATGGAGTACATGGAAGGTGGAGCGCTGACAGACATAATTGAGAATAATACGTTGGAGGAAGACCAGATCTCGAGTATTAGTTCGGAGGTAGGATTTTCATCCTTCGGCAAAGTGCATGCAATAACTCCGATTACCGCAGACCTGCAAGGGCCTATGCCATCTGCATAGCCAAAACATCATTCATCGGGATATCAAATCTGACAACGTGTTGTTGGACGCTCAAGGAAGGGTCAAGATCAGTGAGTAGTTTCTGCTGTCCTTATCGTCAATGATTCACAGATCTCACTTTCCCTGCCTTCCAGCCGACTTTGGTTTTTGTGCTAAACTAACTGATCAAAAGTCAAAGCGGGCGACTATGGTCGGGACGCCCTACTGGATGGCGCCCGAGGTCGTCAAGCAGAAGGAGTACGGTGCGAAAGTTGATATCTGGTCTCTTGGCATTATGGCTATTGAGATGATTGAAAACGAACCCCCTTATCTCGACGAAGAACCTCTCAAAGCCCTGTACTTGATCGCGACCAATGGTACACCGACACTGAAGAAGCCTGAAGCTCTAAGTCGGGAATTGAAAGGTTTCCTCGCCGTTTGCTTGTGTGTTGATGTGGCCAGTAGAGCGACAGCAAACGAATTGCTTGAGGTATTTAATCTTACATTCCGCCTCGGGAATTGATGCGATATTGTTTTCAGCATGAATTCCTGAAGAAAGCTTGCGCAGCTTCTGGACTCGCCCCTCTTTTGAGATTTAAAACCGGAGGAAAGCCAGGAGGCTCATAGGCAAAGCCGATGATTTCAGTCCTTTTGCGCTTGTATGCTTCCACCCGAATTTATCCTAGCCGCTTGCTTTATCCAGCGTCTTTCTATGATATAAATACGTTTACACGCCATACATTCCACGACCGTCCCCTCCTAAAGTCTTTGCCTCCTGACACTGTTATGTTCTCCCCCATGCTCTCGTGTCCCCTACGAACCTGACCCTTTGTTTATTTTGGCCTCCTTTTTTTCTTTTGTCTACCTCATTCTCAACGGTTCGGTAGGGTTACATTGGTCGGTGGATAAAGGCGTACTGTCCTTCGTATCATCTCTTTTGATAATCCCCAGAACGTTTCTTTTAGACAGAAGATGAGATACAATTCAATGTATATCAATAACAATTAATGACCAGGAAATCCGAACTATGTGGTCGTGGGGTATCGACGAAGCAAATGCATAACACGACCGCACGGGATCCTACTGAAAGTAATAAGAGGGTTTCTCTGGAGTCTTCTAAGGATATTATTGATCGCAAAGATCCCTCCCAACTGTTGAAGAGACCTTGGTTCCGCTCGAAGGTTTCGCATTCACAGGGTATCAGGATTTGTGATCGAGAGGGTGAATAGCGATTGAAGCCCAGTATAAGATGAAGAAGGGGGCTGAACGTAAGTATGTAACCCTGGCGTGAATAAGTGGGATGTATCCTGATCTTGAGGTATCATGTGGGGGAGTTCCTCCATCACTGCGACAACGGTTACACAGGGGATATTGCAGGCATTTTCGGCTGTTGGAATCGTGTGACCTGTGATGTGAATTGCATGTAATACATTGTTTCTTGTTTCGAAAAATATATCTTCAGGGTCGGGGGTTTGGCTTCCTCGATAAAGACAGAGTCGGTCAGTTGATCTGTGCAAAAGATTCAGAAGGGTTTCAAAACGATATTGAAGGAGGTCCCTCACGTTTCATCCGAGTCCGTAGTCCACATTGAGAGGTACATCGCCTTATGAATAAAAAGCGGAACTCCACTGGAGGAATATACAATTTGTTCGCCCAAAAGGTTTTCGATATTGTGATGAGGCTGATGGATTGTTCCGATCCACAATATCTGTCTTGCGGCTGATTGAGACATCTGAAGCTGCCTTATTGTTTGAAGTTTTCGGCGAGTTCAATTGTGAGACGGGAGAGCCCAGTGCAGGAATGAAGAAGCGCCCAGTGAAAATGCGGTTTTTATGTGTTCTCCCTCTACCCCTGACTCGGAACTGTGCCACTCCTTGCTTGTGAGGCTGCGTACGCATCGTCACGGCAAATTACATTTCTCTTGTTTTACACCTTTATTATTCCAGAAAGAGAATATTTGGCAGCTGATATGAGCTGATATGACGTGGTGCTTTGGTCCTGCACCCAGACATGAGGCTATGCAGGCTATGCAAACTACAATGCCGTGGCGCTCCGTAATAACTAGAAGAGAGGCTAGGACTCAGGCCATGATAGGGTCACGGTATTTCAGGAGGCGAACTTGCTTCTCCGAGTCTGATCAGCTTCTGATCAACTTATTGTTAACTAAACAATCACCGATTAGACAAAAGAGATGGTCTTCAACATGACAACGCTTTATTCAAACAGTAATTCTATTGTTTACTCCGTGATGGACCAGAAGAGTCCACTTATCGAGAAACGAATACTTGGCAGCTTGTCGGACATATTTACCGCATTTGGAATTACCTTTTTCTATTTGTGGTAAAAATATTGCGCTTACATAAGCTTCTTGCTCTTCCGCACCACTAGCCAGGTTCTACTCGATAAAAGCAAGAATCAAGAGCGTTGATATAACTTCCAACTTTGTGGTACACTGGTACAAGTTTTTCCAAGGTAAAATGCAGTCGTAATTGTAATCTCTTAGTACGTACTAGGTCAGCTACAGACAAACAGAACAGCCCCATGTGGCTGTCTGGGGGTTATCGGAAAATCAACAAAGGGGTAAACCAAGAGTAAATAGATGACCTTGGCAAACACGACTACCGACATTGGAATTAAAGGCGCCAACCGCGACACCAAGAACAAAAGCAATAACTGGGGAAGTGAAGGTTGCTAACTTGGACCGCTTGGAAGCGGAGTCACCTCTTTCATCGTCGTTGGTCTCCCTTTGTCTCTTTGTTCCGGTGGTTGAATCACCTCGGTCCCTATTTGTGATATCGTTCATCGCAAAATCGGTATATGAGGGCACTACAGTCCGACTTGGAGGGTTTTCGTTCGATGATGTTCCTCTGCATGAGGACCGTCCCGGGAAGTCGAAACAAGAAACTTGCCGTATCGCAGACATTGGGATGTCGGAGAGAAATTCCCGAGTCGTTATAGTTGTCGCATGAGGTATCTGCGAGTCTTCGAGCAAGGGTGGTTCGATGTCATGACCATTTTCGAAAATGGCAATGACCCTCCTCGCTCTATTCCGATAAAACCGTATTTGTGAGGGGAGTGGCGTTATGGTGCCCTGGTATAGTTTGATTCTGTCAAGATTACGTCTAAGAATTGCAGTCAGTCGACGCAACTAAGAGCAGAGGGAAATGATAAAACACACTCTTGGCGATTTGACCATCGATAGAGATACCGAGTGCGCTGGATAAATTGCGAGCCAGGTGAACCAGCAGCAGGACCGATGATAACGTCCTT
>Ga0307507_10002629_pt1 | contig 37117 bp, 12 predicted proteins | sample 7_EM_MG_FD_207223 | JGI IMG/M metagenome (GOLD analysis project Ga0307507, IMG submission 207223) | Populus trichocarpa ectomycorrhiza microbial communities from riparian zone in the Pacific Northwest, United States - 7_EM | ecosystem: Host-associated > Plants > Roots > Unclassified | place...
TGGAACGGAGGTGGAAACAAGCCCTACCAGGGGCGTAGGTGATGACACGACATACTGTCACAGTACGTGCAGAGGGTCAACGAGGTAACTGTGACTGTGTATCATTGACAAACGATGTCGTGTGAGGATCTATGTACAGGAGACGAGGCAGGTATATATACGTGTTGCTCAGGGGTCAGGCCCGTGCTCATGCATACGCGTAGCCATAACAACGCGTCAGGTCAGTGCCGTGACATATAATGTCTACCTAGTAGAGCCAATCTTTTAGTCCTATTATTCCTATCCTTAAGAGTATTACTATTATGTTTTTTACCTTTATTAGGCCTTCTTAGAGCCTTTAGGTATTTACCCCCTATAGCATTAACTATACTATAGCTTAGGCTCCTTTTGCCTGCGTTAGCCTCTATACCTTTAACTTCTATATATCTCTCCAGCATTTGTCTAGCTAGTATTGTATTATAGTAGATGGTTTCCTAGTATTCTTCTATGCTCTACTTTAGCTCCTTTCTCTCCCTTACTAATATATTTACTGGCCTTTTACGCGTCTCCCTTTCTCCTCTATATAGGCCTAGGCCCTAATACCATACTATTCTTCTTCTACTTTCTTTGCCTGTTTTTCTAATATATCTTCCCTGCTTTGGGGTTGTTGGTTTGTTCTTTTATAGGGCACCTTAGGGTTCCTCTATAGTTTATTTAGGCGTGTCTTAATATACTTTATAATATTAGAGTTACGTTCCTTTTATACCCTTTATATTGCAGCGGCTTTAATATATAGTTATAGGGGGGGTATTAGCTTCCTTCTTAAGCAGTGCTATAGCCGTTTGCTTATACCCGCCTATTATACTTTAGAGGTAGACCCTAGATGACGATGAAGAGAGTAATCTTAATGACGCCGACTCTCCTAAAAGCCCTCCTCTATCCTCTCACAATCTCCGCAGCCCTCGCAATCTCCGCAGCACCATAAACACAAACAAGCGCCTTCCTATCTAAGTGCCGTTAGCGAATAAATGGTACACTCCAAAAGCTGGTGTTTGGGAGAACATAAAGGAAAGTTGCCAGTGGATATTAACACACGTCCAGAATATTAAGGGTAGCTTTGGTGAGCTGCGCAATCTGCTATATACTCTATGCAAGAAGCATAGCCATAAATATCGCGTTTACAAGAAGGACTCCAGGCCTCATTTTGGGGGTACGTGCTTAAAATGTCGTATGGGTGGCAGGTTGTGCGGAAAGGTATATGCTAATAGTATACCATTATTCTGTCAGCTAATACGCGTATAGGAAAGTTTACTAAATCTGGAGCCGGTTATACCTTAGGGCAGAAAACGTGTGAAATTAACTTCTGCCAATAATCCAGCTAAAACGCCTACTAAGAAGGTATAGTACCCACGTTAATAATACGAATATTACTGATATCCGCATAGCTTTATTCTCGTACCATCCCCACCCGCGCCACTACGCCTCCCCCCCTACTAAGACCTCCCCCCCTATTAAGACTCCCACTCGCAGTAGTACGCGCGGCCATAGAGGCACCCGCTCTGCCGCTTCTCCTCCAACTTTTTTACCAATTGCTAGCATGCCGGGTGCTGCTGTTGCTGCTGCTGCTTCCGCTAGCACGGAATCTGTTAGGGTATATTCAGCAATTGCTATTTCTGCGCGTATTAATATAGTTTATAAATGGGTAACTAATATAGCGAAAGATATTTGAGCTATAGACCGCCGGTTAAATAAGTTTAGAGATTCTCTAAGTAAAATAAAGGATGAGCTTACGTTCCTAAGGCGTGGTGTTACTGTACTTATATACAATACTAGGCTACCAGATATTAAATAAGTAGATATAAGTTAGCTGTTACTGCGGGTTGGCTGTTGTTACGGGTTTATAATAATAAAATAGTAGCTTTTACCTTTTTACTACTATATATATAGGAATTAAGTCTCCGTCTTAAATTTAATAGATATACTTAATTAATATTATAATATCCGTATAAGCTAAGATAAAGATATCTACACAAGCTAAGATAAAGATATTTATATATCCGCATTATAAAACAGCTAACTGCTACGTTATATACTACGCACTAAGAAGATTATATGCTGGCTAGAATTAATATTAATAAAAAGAACTTGCTTAATACATTAAGACAGAAATGTACTATAAGCCTAAGCATTTAAAAGTCCTCTGGCATATTATCTATAGCCTTATTAAATCTATCCTTATAAGGGTTGTATAGTAAACCGCTAATATAAGATATCTGTATATTAAAATCAGTAATACCGCCCTATAAGAGCCGCTTTAATCTAAGTTAAAAAATAGTAGGTACCTTAAACCTAACATCCTACACACACTAACGCACAATTAAGTCCTTAGCAATTATATCCGTAAGGGACTGGATATTAACCGCAGGAGACTTAATTATATAATTGGATATTATCCGCTTACTAAATGCGCCTTTAAACTTAGCACAAAGAGGTCCAGTATAGCTTATAGTAAGAACACCCTGCCTAAATAGAGAGTCTATTCTAAAGGTTGAGTTTCCATATAATTGAAGTAGCTCCTTTAACTAAAGATTTAGTAGTTTATTAAGTTAATCAGCTTTAAAAAAGCTATTTAGCTTTCCGCAATTATTAATTAACCTATATACAAGTATGGCCTACTAAAGTACTGGATTATACGCCTCTATTGCAATTAACCTCTAAAAGTACATTATTTTAGATATATAGTTATTACTCCTTAATCTGGTAAAGTAAAGGTAAAGGTAGGCAATTGCACGCTTTAGAAGGCCGATATCCATATACTTAATAGCGTATTTTAACACTTTATATATTTTAACTACCTATAAATACTAAATATAATTAAAGAACTCTATATTAATAATCTAAGCGGGCTAGCTTATAGTAGCAGAGCTGGGTTCTATAAGTAATTAATTTATAATCTAAAAACCTTTATAGGCGAAGGTCTACGGAGGAACTAATTTATTAGCCTTGCGGCCGACTTTAGAGCTAAAACCCGCTGCGTAGATATCCTTAATATGCTATAGAAACTGCTCAGGCGTTAAGAATCTAATATATCTTTTAACCGCGCCTTTTTTATAGATATTAAGCCTATCGCGGATATATATTAAGAAGAGCGCAACAATACGCGCATTAAAACTATGTAGTACTAGCTCTTTAAGATAGTAGAAGGGAGGGCGCTCTATAGGAATATTTCGTTGCTTAAGGTGATTTATATAAGTATAGAGCGTAGAGTACTGCTGCGTATATTGCTTACCACCAAAAAAAGTCCTTATAATTATATATAGGAAGTTTAACTGGAGGTGCCAAAGACCTAGAACTGGTAGTACCTAACAGTAGCTCTTATATAAGAGCGCAGCCTCCGCCTGCTCCCGCTTATAGGTATAGATAAGCTTTATAGTTTTCTAGTTACTATATACTAGATATAATTGGTCCTGGAAATTGTTATTATAATTAAGTTATAGTTGCTCCAGGAATGTTGTCTTAAGTATACGGTAGTTGCTATTTATAGAAGCCTTACTCTCTATAATAGGGCCTAGGTTTATATACGTTGTCTTTATAGATGGTAGAATATTAATCTCTAGCATACGTGTAACGAAGCCTTGTGGGAGATACTACGGTAAACTCGCTAATGGGCTAGGTATATAGGTAAATAGGAAGTCAATAATGTAACAAGTACAAATAAAAATAGGTGGAGTAGTTGCCTAATAGATTAACTCTAGTTGTATTCTAAGATTCACTACAAGGAAAAGAACTATCTAGGTAGGGACTGTGGGTCCTTAAATACATATCTATGCTCCTAAGAAATCCTCCTTATATATGCGATACGTATTATACAGGTTGTATATACATTCCGTCCGTACTTTGTGTATACTATATACAATATTATATAACCTCGGTTACTATTCCTCATTATATAGTTCTACCAGATCTATCCTGGACCGTGCCCTTATTAACTAACTAGCTTCTTCTAACTCTTCTCTAAGTAGTTATAATATTGTACTTAAAGCGTCCGTAACACTATCTCCTCCTCCTTATCTTCGTCCTTAAAGATTCTTCACATCTCCAAGTCGTCTACTAAAGGTATAATATCCGTTTAATTAACTTGGTTAATATCTTTTCTTATTATGCCTAAAGCTCCTTCTTCTTTATAAGCACAATGCTATACTTATACTATTGCTTCCATACTGTCTCTTAGTAAGATAATACCATCTCTATATTCTTGCTATGCAAAAAAGGGGTTAGTTTATATTGCGTTAGCGAGTCCCTTGTCTTAGCAACCCTCTTTCTATTTAGAGTGCACTAAAGCAAATATTCAGTCGTCCTGTAACGTTTGCTTAATCTCTAACGCTAAATATACGCGTCCTATTATTCTTAAAAGTCTTTAAGTACCCTTATTAATTACTGCTAGGGTCCCAGGTTTAATTTGCCGCTATAAAATTTAATGGTAAGCTAACTTAAGCTCTAGCTGACTTAGAATGTTCTTATAACGCCAAGCAGAGGCCCTAGAGGCTTATATTACTGCATCTACTTATCTACTTTATTTAGAGAAAGTTTGTAAAAAGGTGCGTTTTAAGGAGTAGAAACTTATAAAATAAGGTCTTTAGGAACTGGGTGATAAAAGAATAGGTTCTCCTCCTCCAACGGGAGAAACAACTCTAAGTACCTTAGTGGCTGCTCCTCTTAGGTCCCCTTTAGGTAACTTATTCTTTAGCAACTCTTTTTTATTAATACTTTCTAACCCCTTTTCTTTTAATACTCCTATACCTTTCTTATAGCGTTTTTTAAGTTATCTAGTAGCTCCTAGGTAGTCTTATTATAGCCTATCCCCTTAACCTTATACTATATTTTGTTATTAATATCCTTATAACTAATAATCTTTAAAACTTCCTATTCGTCCTCTTCTTATCCTCTATATATATTTGCCTTATAAACCGGTGGCTTAATATTCCCGTGTACTGGTTCTAGCATCACAATATACTATATAGGGTAGATCTTCATTTTCTTTAGCAAGTTAAGTCTATATATAATTTCTAAGATCTTTACTTTAACTATAAATGGTCCTAGTTTAACATAGTCTAACTTCTTGCTTAGTTGTTAACTTTTAAAAAATTTATATAGTAGCCACACTTTATCTCACTCCTTAAGATCTGGTCCCTTAGATCTCTTAGCATTATAGTATCTTTTTATTCTAGCTTGTACTAGTTCTGCTATCTTTTTAAGGTGATTATAGAGATTTATTAGGTTCTCTATTCTTTCCTTAACTATACTACTCGTTTTCTTTACTTATTATAGCGATAACAACATTCTTGGCTTATACTCATAGTTTACCTTAAAAGGTAATATGCCTATCCCTTCCTATAGTGTAGTATTATATACAAACTGTATAACTAGTAGTAATAATACCTAATTGTTCTGTGCGTAATTAATATAATGTCTTAAGTACTGCTCTAATATCTGGTTTAGTCTCTCTATTTATCTATCCGTCTGTAGATAGTACGCTATTAACATTACTGCTTAAACCCCTTATTCGGCTAAGAATACCTCCTAAAATGCTACTATAAATCTTAGATCTCTATCTAATATAATCTTTATTAATGCTCCATATCTTATAAATACTTCTTTAATATAGATTTTAGCTATATCTTCTACTAAGATTTCTTCTATATACGCTATAAAGTAACCCCACTTAGTTAGCTTATCTACTATTACTAAGATTATATTATAATCTTATCCAGTAATAGGATCTCTTAACTTTAGCAACTTTATAATAAAGTCCTATAATATAACCTCCTATAGTCTTTCTAGTACTTTAATAGGTTATAGCCCTCTATACGGCTTATACCTTATCAGTTTATTTCTTTAGCAGTTTAAACACTTCTTTATAACTTGTCTCGCTAGACCCCAAATTCCTTATATAATATACTCCTCTTAAAGTCTTAACACTAAGCCTATAGCTCCATTATATCCTTATATTATTCCTTTATAAAAGTCTTCTATAATCTCCTTTACTATTCCTTTTGGCATATACATAGTCTCTTAGTGCTTATATTGCTCTAACTCTAGATCTTTATTTTATACTTCTTAAATCCTTTATAACTACACACTTTCCAATATCCCATAGGTCTGTTCCTCTCTTATTACTATAATCTTAGAATAATTATACCTAATCAACCTATCCTTATCTTGGCGTAATATTGCCCCTAATGGCTTTTCTTTATTTTATAGTTCTGCCTTTCTGCTAAGCATATCTACTCTTACGTTCTTAGTGCCTTTAGTATACTAGATTTCGAAATAATACTCTATAAGCATTTCTACCTATCTAACTTGTCTATAGTTTAACTCCTTTATTATTAGGAATCCTATTAAGTTCTTATAGTCTGTTTTAACCACAAATAGTTTCTTTATACTTTGTAAGAATGCTCTCCATTCCTTAAGTACTGTAACTATACCTAGTAATTCCTTATTATAGATATTATAGTTTAGTTCTACTAGTGTTATCTTTTAACTGTAATATGCTACTAGGTGCTATGCATCCTGGTGCTTCTATAGTAAGTATGCTCCTAGTATAAAGTCTAATGCGTCTGTTTCCACAACCGTGTCTAACTATAGTTAGTAAATCTTAAGGATTGGATCCTAGGTAAACAACTCCTTAAGTTCCTTAAACAGCTTCTTTTATTTGCTTCCCCATATCTATAGTTCCTCCTTTTTTGTAAGTCTTATAAACAGCTCTATATTCTTTAACTACTGTGCTATAAACCTCCTATATTAGTTGCAAAACCCTAGGAATAATCTTAACTGCGTAATGTTCTCTAGTTCCTGCTAACTTACTATAGCTTCCACTTTCTTTAGGTCTATGCTAATCTTGCCTAGCTTAATAATAAATCTAATAAAGTTAGTCTTCCTTATAAAGAACTTATACTTTTTAATTGCTACTAGCATCTCTTCTTCTTATAGTCTCTTTAAGACCCACTTAATATATTCTCCATGTTCTTACTCGCTTATTAAGTAGATAATAATATTATTAAGGTACGCTATAATAAACTTATTAAGGTGTTCTCCTAATATACTATTAATTCTTTTCTAAAATGTCGCTGGTGCGTTTATAAGTCCAAACTGTATTACTAACGGCTTATATAGTCCTTTCTTTAACCTAAAGGCTGTCTTTTACTTATCTTCTTCCTTAATCCTAATCTAATAGTATGCCCACTTTAGATCTATCTTTATAAAGATTTGTGTATTGCCTATCCTGTTTTAGATTTCGCTAATTAAGGGTAAAGAATACCTGTCCCTTTTAGTAATGCTATTTAACTGCCTATAGTTAATACACATCCTAAGTTTTCTGTTTTTCTTTGGGATAAACAATACTAGATATCCCACTAATGACTATAACGGTCTAATATACCCCTTCCTAAGGTTTTCCTAGACAAACTCCTTAAGCGCTACTAACTTAGTTTTAGTAAGCTTATAGATTAGAAAGAACTTTAAACTTGTTCCTGGTTTTAACTCTAATTTATAATCCTATACTATATACTCTAACAGCTTTTTACTTTCTAGGCTCTATAACTTTTTGCCATACTTATAATATCTCTTTAGTATATAACTTAAACCTTACTTAGTCTCCTTATAAGTCGCTCCAACTTGGTACTATACCATCTTGGTTTGTTATTATGTCTTATATTATTATGTATCCTTAATATTAACTTATCCTATAACCCAATCTATTTTTAGATTATACTCCTATAACCAAGGCATTTCTAGTATTGCCTTATCCTTTCCTAACGGTAGGATATTAAAAGACACCTTAACTGGTTTTCCTTTAATAGTTAACTAAATAGGTCCTATTTTAAGATTAATAATGCCTCCTCTATAGGCTATTAGATTTCCTAAAATTGTTATTAATAGGTATAGGTGTTCTTTCTGCCTGTGTGGTAACCCTATCCTTTTAACTACTATAGGTAACATATAGTTTCTTATTACTCCACTATCTACTAACACTTTAAACTTTTAATTTTACTAACTAACTTGTAGGTTTAAGTGTTTTTCTATAATTCCTTTAAGGGTCTAAGGCTCTACCACTAGCTCCCTTAGGTCCTATGGGCCTCTACTTTTCCTAACTATTAACTATTATTCCTTAACTATACTTAGTCCTTCTATAGCTAATACTTAGTTCTCTTTTTATCCTCTATATACCACGGGCAAGTATTCTCTAGATACTCCTACCACTATTATCTATCTAGGCATTCTTCTATAAGAAATCTTTCTGGCTAAAGTATTAAGTCTCCTAGCTCTTAAACTTCTACTAGGTGCCAACAATATATATACTTAGCGTTTCTATATTGCCTTTCTTTAGTTATCTAATATATTCTTATTAGATACTTATAGTACTTATCTTTAGGTGTCCTATGCATATTATATATATTATCCACTAGGCCTATATAGAGGAGGAAGGGAGACGCGCAAGAGGCCAACAAAGACGATAGCAAGAAAGAGAAAGGAGCCAAAGTAGAGCACAAAAGAACGCCAGGGAACCATCAACTGCAATACAATACTGGTTGGACCAGCGCTGGAGAGGCGCATAAGAGTCAAAGGTACAGAGGCTGACTCAGGCAAGAGTAACCTAAGCCATAGCATGGTCAACGCCATGGGGGGTAAACACTCAAGGGCTCCGAGAAGGCCTAACAAAGGCAGAAAATATAATGGCAACACTCCTAAGAACAGGAATAATAGGATTAAAAGATTGGCTCTACTAGGTAGGCGTCCTAGTAGGTAGCCCAAGATGCGAATGTGGCTGGCTAAGACAGACACTAAAACACGTGATACTATTATGCCCCTTACGCACCAACCGAGAAGCAATGCTCTTAGTAGCTGGCACAGAGAACTATAATACACTGCTCTCAATATAAAAAGGTCTTAAGGCGGTTACCTAGTGGCTTATTAGCCAAAATGTACTAAACCAGTTCCGGGTTGCAAGGGAAATGGTAATAGAAGGCAATGGGGCGGGTATTAGGCGCCCCCTGATAACTCTATAGTAGTAGAGTAAAGTTTGCGATACTAGCGCGTCCGTAGGTTTGTTACGGCAGCAGTGGTTCCTAAGGAGGTTAAAAGTAAGGTAGTAGAGCACCACAGGTGACTCGTAGGCGCCTCGTAGGCGCCTTGCAGGTGAGTCCCAAAAGGCGGGGAGATGGATTACGGGGTTTTCTCAAATAGAGTTTTCTCCCCACATGTATATAAGGAGTAGTCCGCGTGGGCCTAATAGGGATCCGAATCGGACGTTAAGCAATGAATAATAATATATATTATCCACATATGCAATCTACGCCAATGTGTAATATGCTAAGTGCTTTAGGTTAACTCTTAGTTTATCTTCGCCTTTAAGTTTAAACCTATCCCGCGTTAATCTAAATACTATTATATTATTTACTAGTACTAATATCCATATTATTTCTCTCTAGTCTATAGCCGGTTCCTTTAAATTCTTTAACATTATAACTAACGCCCCTTTTATATAGCTTATCTGCTTCTTAGATATTACTTAGTTTAGTATAACTTTTTCATCTAACTATATATAGAAGTCTTCCTACTCATTATTTCCTCTTTGCTTATACCACTTCTAGTATAGCTCTGTAAGTATATATAACCTATTTATAAGAAAGTATCTCTTTATTACTGCATTATTGCAACCTTTTATATGTCTTTTTACGAACCTAGTTAGAATCCCTAAATCCTCTTCTTGCTCTAGGTCGCTTAACTACTTAGCTTTTAGCATTCCTATCCTTAGCCTATTAGTAACTTTTTATATAGGTGCTCTATCCCTTATATATCCCGGTATAGCTAATCCCTAGTCTAGCTTCTATTCTTACTATAAAATAATTTATTGCCTAAACTTATCTATACTTTCTTTTGGTTTTCTTCTTCCAAAAGAATCCTTAAAGTCCTCTTACTTCTTAATTATTACGTTAACTTTTTAACCTTTAGGCTAAATACTACGTTTACCTAGAACTACTATAGACCTCATTTATTCTTTAAATTCTTGGCTCTCTGGGAATCTTCGTCCTATACTTATTTATTTACCTTTAAACTAAGCTACTGCCCTTTCCTATTGGTTGTTATTAGTTATAGGTTTTTAGGTGTATCCTATCTCGTCCTAAGAATCTTAAGCGTCTTTTATCTCTTCTTAAGAACCTTAAGCCTGTAGCCTTTTACCTTTATTAAGTGGTAAGCTAGTACTAGCAGTTATCTGCTTGCTTAATCCTCTTTAGATATTACTCCTTTCGTCTTATAAAGTAATAGATGCTATATCTAATAGTATTATAATACCCGTTACTAAACCGCGTTCTATAGTGGTCTCAGTCTCTGCTTCTATTGCATTATTAAGGTTTAAGTGCCCCTAGCTAGCCTTCTTTTCTTCCTTATTACTATTAACTAATAATATCACGGAACGGGGGTAATGGCTACAAAGTGTATGTATTCGGGGAGTCTACAAGACGTTGCGCGATCGATTGTAAGGGTCGAAGGCGTAAGGAGGTGATATACCCTCGCGTAGCTGACATAAGCTGTACGCGAGGTGTACGCGAGAGTATGGGGTTCTCCTATAGAGGCCCCTATAGTTAGGTTCCGTGACAAATAAGTACTCCAACTCTATTATTAATGTTACTAATCTTTATCCGTATATTGCTGTAATATAATAATAATAATTTATTGCTTAACGTCCGATTCGGATCCCTTCTGGGCCCACGCGGACTACTCCTTATATACATGTGGGGAGAAAACTCTATATGAGAAAACCCTATAATCTATCCCCCCGCCTTTTAGGACTCGCCTATATAGCGCCTGTAAGGCGCCTGCGAGTTACCTATGGTGCTCTACTACCTTACTTTTTGACCTCCTTGGGAACCACTGCTGCTGTAATAAGCCTACGGACACGCTAGTATCGTGAACTTAACTCTACTACTGTAGAGTTATTAGGGGGCGCCTAGTGCTTACCCCTTTGCCTTCTATTACCATTTCCTTTGCGACCTAAAACTAGTCTAGTATATTTTAGCTAATAAGCCACTAGGTAACCGCCTTGAGACCTTTTTATATTAAGAGTAGTATATTATAGTTCTCTGTGCCAGCTACTGAGAGCATTACTTCTTAGTTAGTGTGTAAGGGGTATAATAGTATTATATATTTTGGTGTCTGTCTTAGCTAGCTATACTTATACCTTAGGCTACCTACTAGGACACCTACCTAGTAAAGCCAGTCTTTTAGTCCTATTATTCCTGCTCTTAGAAGTGTTGCTATTATATTTTCTGCCTTTATTAGGCCTTCTTAGAGCCCTTAGGTATTTACCCCCTATAGTATTAACTATACTGCGGCCTAGGTTCCTCTTGCCTAAGATAGCCTCTGTACCTTTAACTCCTATACGCCTCTTTAGTATTGGTCTAACTAGTATTATATTACGGTAGATGGTTTCCTAGTACTCTTTTATACTCTACTTTGGCTCCTTTCTCTCTCTTACTATTATCTTTACTAGTCTCTTACACATCTCCCTTCCTCCTCTATATAGGCCTAGGCCCTAATATAGCACTATTCTTCTTCTACTTTTTCTACCTGTTTCTTTAATATATCTTCCCTACTTTGGGGTTGTTGGTTAGCTCTCCTATAGGGCATCCTAGGGTCCCTCTATAGTTTATTTAGGCGTGACTTAATATATTTTATAACACTAGAGTTGCGCTTCTTTTACACCCTTTATATTGCAGCGGCTTTAATATATAATTATAGGGGGGGGATATTAGCTTCCTTCTTAAGCAGTGCTGTGGACGTTCGCTTATACCCGCCTGTTATACTCTAGAGGTAAGCTGTTTAGACCTTTTAGAGTGGTTTAAGGAGTGCTTTAGAGGGGCTTTTTTTGGTTTCTCCTATAGCCTAAATACTGGATCTATATGTTATGGTTAGCCGGATAACTGCTGTGTATAGTAGGCGTGACCTCTAGAAGCATAGGCCCCACGTAGAATTGATAATTCTGGATATTATAATATACTGCGCTTGGCCCTTATGGGCCGCTTATAACGCATATACGCTCTACTAGAGCTTACTATCTACCCATACTCCTAGTACCCTTAGGCCTTGAACTAGTTAGCCCCTAAAGCCTTAGATATAGATTATATGCTAGAGATCTATAGATTAGTTACATTTTCTTATAAAATAGATTAGCTAGTATTTCTCTAGTAAGAATTAGACTCTGTGTTATCTTATCTATTCTATATAGGTATTATAGGCTTTCTCTAGTATTCTACAGTTCTCTACGGCTGTTGGCCTATATATAATTAGGTTTATATTATTAATAAAGCCTATCCCCTAAGTCGCCCCTTCCTTAAAGGACTTAAGTAGGTTACTTATAAAGAAAAGGAAGAGTATAGGTAAGAGGGGTAATCCTTATAGTATTTCTGTTGTAACTGTAATAGGGGGGCTCTGGTATCCACTAAAGACTAGTAATATTTCTTTTTGGCTTATAAACCCTTAAACAAATTATACGATCTATTCTGGGAAGCCCTTTACCCTAAGGATGTATAGGAGGCGCTTATGGGGTACGTTGTTGTAAGCACTACTAATATTTAGGCTAAGCATTAATACTATAAAGTCCCTTTGCATCGCCTATACAGATTTAATGGTGGTAGCGAGTAATGTAAGTGCTAATAGTGTTAAGCGGTTCTTTCTTGCCCCTATTTAACTTTGTGGTAGTAGGGTATGTTCCTTAGCTATATCTGCTATGTGGTCCGCTATTACCCTTTCTAGAATCTTATTAAGGGTGTTTTCTAAGGCAATAGGGCGGTAGCTTCCTAGGATTAAGTAGTCTGCTTTGCCTTCTTTTTATAGGACAACTATTATTATGGACCTTTTAAGTTGTGGGTAGTAGCCTATAGTAAAGTATGCTTTAGCTATATCTGTAAGCTAAGGCGCTATAAGTGGTCTATAGGTCTTTAAGGCCTTGTTTAGTATCCTATCTAGTCCTAGTGCTATGTTATTTAAAAGGCGGCTAATAGTTCTGGCTATTTCCTCTATTATTATGTCGCTGTTAACCCGTAGGCAAGTTACTGGTGTTTTACTTGTAATATTACTAAGGTCTGCTAGAGCTGGTTAGGGGAAGAATCTTTCTATAAGGATCTTTACCTTCTTATTATTATTATTAGTAGCCTATAACTCCCCTACTCTTTATAGGGGTAGTAGGTATAGGTCTTCTACTAGGCGCCCTACCTTTTTCTTTATCTATTTTGCTATGGCCTAAAGGCCCTTATTATAGGGGAGGCTTAGGTTAGAAGTATGCTTATTTATAAACTGTTTCTAGTTATTCCTTACTTCTTTTTTTAGGGTATTCTTTAACTAGTTTCTTATATCTTTGTATCGTCTCTTATCTTTAGGGTTATAGCTACTTATATATTTCCTTTTTGCTTATTATTGGCTAGCAATAAGAACTGCGTATTATATAGACTACGCGTGTCGCGTATAGGGGCCTAGTTGTAAGACCGGGCAGTGCTCTTCTAGCCTATTTTTAATTGCTGCCTAGATTCTTTCTAGTCTTTAGTTAATTTCCTTAAGGGTAGCTAATAAGCCTCGCTTATTTGGTATTGGGTAAATTCTTCTAGGTCTTAAAGTTGTTATTTAACTGTACTAAGAAAGCTGTCTGTCTTAAGTTTTCTTATTGTGTATCTTTTGCTGTTTAGTTACGCCTTAATATCCAGGTCTAGCTGTATTTAGATAGGGATATGGTCTAAGGCAAGTGCCTATTTTTCTTTAGGGTTATACCTTTTAAGTCTCTGGTATAGGCCTTTGTCTATAAATATAAGGTTAATTGTGCTTCTGGTGGTGCCTTATTGCCATATAATTGCTTTTAGGGGGGTAGCTAGTTTAAGGCCCCAGATATCTATAGCTCTTAGTAAGCACTCTACCTATTATTTAGCAGCAATATGGATACCCCCCTACTATAGGTAGTGGAGGTTTATATCTCCTAATAGGATAGACTCTGTGCCTTTAGTTTTTAGTAAGCTTATTACTAATATAATGTTCTCTATTTATGGGACCCCTTTAACCCTAGGGTTATATATATTAATAATTTATACCAGACCCTTATATGTTTGGATTATTATAACTGCAATATCTGGGTTAACTGCCTGCTATAACTATAGGGATAGGCTAATAGCCTTGCTAATTATAAAGCATACGCGTATAGCTGCTTTTAGTTTGTATAAGAGCTAGAATCCTTAGGGGCAGTATGTTAATTATGTGTAGGTATTATAATACGGTTCTTATATAGTAAGGATATAGTGTTTCTTTAGGTCTAGACTATTTAGTATAGGCCTTATAAGACGGTGGTTTGTATTGCCGCAGTTATACTATATAATGGATAGGTGGCGGACCCCTAGTGAGGGTTTTTTATCTCTCCTTTGTTCCTTGCTTCTTCTATTTCTACTTTCTCTAGGATTTTTGGAACTTTTGTCTTTTGTATTTACACCCTAGTTGCTACTTATTTTATATAGAGCTTTCTATTTCTATGTTTTATATTCCTACTAGCGCTTCTATATCTGAATCTGTTATTGTCTCCAGTTCTTCCCCTAATCTTACTAGTCGGCTATATGCCCTTTATAGGTTGGCTGTGAATGTTATATTTACTGTGTTAAGTCTAATTCTTAATTGTTCTGGTCTTAAGCTTACTATAGCTGTCTATGGGGGCCTTTCTACAGGGCGTTCTCTCCCTTATGTCCCCTGTGACCCTTATATCCCTATTTGGTCTGGTGATATTACGCGGCGTCGCTTCTGGCCTATTAAGGCTTGGGATAGCTGGCCTAGCCCCTTAGTATTAAAGGTAGGGAATGCTGGGAAGGTACCTATGTCCCCCTAGCTTATTGCCTGTTGTTTCTACTTATATGATCTAGTATACAGTTACTTCCGTAGCTGTTAAGCCCTTGCCTTTTATCTCCTATATTTAATGCAGTCTTTTCTCTCCTACGCCTTATATGTGCTTTAGTGGCAGTTTGTGTATTTTGTTTGGTCTTAATTTAAGCAGTATCTTGTATTATGGGGGCCTGTATAGTGGCCGCAGCACACCTATACTGCGTATGTGGATTAGGTGTGTCCCTATTATATACAGCAATAGCACTATTCTAGGTGTAGTCTGTGGTTATAGAGCCTTGTGTTATATATAAGGCCATTTATAATTATTCCTTTTTAGATAAGGAGTTTTTATATTTTTAGTATAAGTGTGCTGACAATAAGGGAGCTATGTGTTTAACTAGTGTCTCCCTGGTGAGTCTCTAGCGACCCTTATATCCTCTTATTGTTTTTATTATTTACTTGGTTTGCATTTTCCTATTAAAGCTATTAGATTTGGGTGATTTCGAGTCCTGGTATAAGGCGTTCTGTTTGTCTTACTATATCCTATATAATTACTATATTGTCCGCCTAGCGTCCCTTTTTTACCCTAAGGCTTAAGGGAACCGCTGGGACTTTAACTAGGTAATCCTTATGGAGTACTTTTATGCTAATACGTTCTCCTAGCCTGCCCCCTGCCCTTATAGCTTGTTCCTTTAACTGTTAGTCCTTTAGGGTGACTCTAATGTCTTTGCTCCTAAGGTATTAGACTATAATAGCGTTATGGACCTCTTTACGGATTTCTATAAGGACTTCTGTTTCTAACTGTCCCCTAAGCCCCTCTGCTTTTTCTATATTTAGTTATATTGTGATTATATACCCGGTTATTGTCTTAAGGGAGGTGGGTTCCCTATACTATAGAAGCGCAGCTACGGCGGCCTAGGTGCGGTTTGCCAGTAAGGGGGGGTTTTATTTATTTTTAATTTTGTTTAGCTGTTAGAGGATTTAATGTCATGTGTCTATATATTGCTTGGCATAAAGTATCTTCCATTAGATGGATTGTTTACTCGGCTGCATTATTATTATCTTGTATATAACGTAATATTGGCCTATTTATCAATTAAGATAGCTTAATCTTATACCGATAGCGTGCTAATCTTTTTTAATATCTACGCACGTTCTAAATACGCAGCGCCCTGGGGTTTCTACCTAATCTTAACGTTGTTAGTTATTAATCTTACCACATTAATTACTTTGCAGCGACTCCAAAGCTATAGCTACTAAAGACACAATGCCTACCCCGTCTCCTCTGGCCCCATGCCGCAACCTACTAGCCTATTATATACTTGTAGAAGACCTAAACGCGCTTCTTGTTGCAGCATAGATTAAGAGCTTAGTAGATAAGGATGCTTGCAAGGCAGAGGTATATTGTTTTTAAATGGAAAGACAGGTAGAAGTTCACGTGGCTACAATGGCTAGATTAAATGCTCCTACTGCAGGCTAAGGTGAACCTAAGGCGCCCAAAGGTAGGTCTATTAAACTCCCTCTAGCTATATAAGACCTTGCCCTCTAGATCCTAGGTCTTTATAAAAAGGATCTTCTTGCTATATAGAAAGGCTCTTTTAACCCTAATAATATTGCTAGACTATGGTCCTATATACGCCACTAACACTGTGGTAATATTACTATACTAGAAGATAGTTGGCTAGAGACTGGCCCGCTAAAAGCCAACTTAAAACCACTATATTCTTCTAAGATCTATTTTAAATGCTTTACCAATTATATTATTATCGTCTTATTACTTTACCAATGCCCCCTAGGCCTGCATATCACTATGCTACATTTTATAAATAAGATTTAATCTCTTTTAGGTTTCTATATATGGAAAGGGGCAGTACTTAATTTGGCCTTAGCGTACCATCGGGTTATTATAAATTATGGTTAATTAGAGCCTACTAATTAGACTATACCTAATTCATTTTAATATACTTTTACTACGCCTTTTATAATGCTTAAGAAAGGACTTACTATTTAAGGCGCTGCCGGAAAAAGACTTAGGACCGATACTTGTACCTCGCTGCCTCTTGTATTAAATACTTGTAATAACTTTAACAAGGGTATGCCTTGCCTGAAAGATCCGTGCAAATTCGAGCATAGGTGCAGCAAATGCGGTAGCCAGCATTCAGCCTCTAGCAGGAAGTGTGCTCTATAGCAATCCCTAAGTCCTAAAGTAGAGGATTTGGACAATATCCTGGCAATTTGTGGTGTTTTTACAGGCCGTAGCCAACTATTAACGGCCTCTGAGATTTAACTTCCGCGCCCTAATATAACACCTTAATTTGTGCCCTTTATCCAGGTGAACCCTTTTATTAACTTGCTATCTCTACTATAGATTTAGGCCTGGGCCGCGCTTTTAGAGGACTACCTAGGGTACCTCCCTTTAATCCTAGTTAGTATCCTTACTTTTAGGTATAAGATTGGCTCTAATCTCTCCCTATAAGCATGTAATTATAAAAACTAGATCTCTTATTTTAAAGACCCTAGTATTATTTTTTAAAAGATAGCCGAAGACCTAGTACTTGGCCGTATTTAAGTCGCCTTATCTTCTATTATTACTTCCCCTCTAGGTCTAGTACCTAAAAGTAATAGCAGATGGCGGCGTATATATAATCTCTCTTCCCCTATAGAAGACTTAGTTAACTGTTATATCCTACCTAAGTTTAGCGCGCTTGAATATACTACGGTTAGCGCTATTCTTGAACATATACGTAAGGCCAGCCGCGGCTGTATATTAATTAAGAGAGACTTAAAGGATGCCTTTTAGAATATACCCCTTTTAATTTAATTATGTCGCCTAATAGGCTTCTACTGGAGGGGCATTATATATAAGGAATGCTGCTTATTATTTAGTTTTAGACAGCGCCCTTCCTATTTAATTTATTTGCGGAAGGTTTATATTAGATACTTGCTACCAAACTACCCTTCCTAATTAAACACTATCTTGATAATTTCATCTTTATTATCTAGAACGCCACTAATGCCGCATATATAGCCTAAACATATATTAAAGTTATAGACAAATTAGGAGTCCCTTAAAATGACTTAAAGGATATAGAGGGTACTAAAGTTATTATATTAGGCTATACAATTAATATAGCATTAATAGAAATCCGCCTCTCTAAGGAAAAGCAAGCAAAGGCGCTTATTTAGATTAATACTGTCACGGCTAGCTTTCTGTGGGAGCGATCTGATAGATCAAGCAACAATAAGGGGCTATATTATAAATAGACTAAGGTAAGGGCTCAAAGAAAGGGGCGCGGTAGACAACTATGTACATGTTCGGTCGTTGGGGCAACGTTAGGGCAATGTTGGGGCAACGTTAATCCGTGACCGACGACGCCTTAATAATAGCTATGTAGACGAACCGTCACATTACCCCCCTTTAAGCCAGGAGGATCGCCCTTAATCCTCGTAGTCAGGCTCTCCTTGTCTGTCTTGCCCTTCCGTCCTTCTCTGCTTTATTGTCTTTCTCCAAGGGCTCTAGATCTATGTCCTTGTGATACGCCTCTAGCCATTACAGCAGCTGTACGGGTGGTCTGGCATTATGGGGTCTCTTGTCGTGGAACATCTTAATCTTATAGGGGGCGCCGATAAAGCCATCTGCGTTATACTAGGTGTTATCTAGGTTGTGGCCTACCCAGTTAACCTTATACTATAGCCTTCCGTGGTAGGTTCTACTAGTAAGGATTTTATCAATCTTATACTCCGGCTCGCTATTAATTAGAACTGGCTCCTCTGGCTCCCTATTTTAGCCCGGTAGGGGGTTATCTAGGTCCTTTTATAGTCAATCGGCATAGAAGACGTTTGATATCTTTATATTTAGGGGTAGGTCGATAATGTACAAGTGTCCTTTTATACCTAGAATCTTATAGGACCCTACGAGCTGTCTATCTAGCTTAATACTTGGTCAGTTAGTAGCCTAGCCCTTCCTAGTAACATATACTTGATTACCTACTCCAAAGTCTAGTTCGCGACGGTGCCTATTAGCTTGCCTTATCTGCCGCTCTTAGGCCTTTGCTAGGTTGTCTCTTGCCTATTTAACTGCGTCCTAGGTCCTATATGCAAAAGCCTAAGCTTCTTATTATATTAGCTTCTTACGAGGTGTTAAGATTGCTTGTATACATTCCTCCTAGTTAAAGTAAAGCCTTGGCTTAAATCCTAGCTCTAGCTTATATAGTGCAAAGCTAGTGGATTCATGTGGTAAGATTACCTATATAAAGTCCATATAGGGGAGGAGCTCTAACCAATTGTCCTAGTAGTGGTTAATAAAGGGCCTTAAGCGTTGGTTAATGTACTAGTTTAGTACCTCTGTATTACCATTAGTTTATAGGTAACTGGATATAGAGAGCTTTTGCTTAACACCGGTTAGTTTATATAGCTCGTCTATAAAAGCTAAGATAAATTAGGGTTCTTAATCTAATATAGCCGTCTCCAGAAGGCCGTACACACGCCAGACGTGTTAGTAGTATAGGTTTGCTGCGTCAGCTATAGTAGCAGTTTTATAGTAGGGTAGTAAGAAGGCTCTCTTACCTAGTTAATTAATAACTACAAAGACGTTATCAAAGCCCTTTTTATCCATTAGGAAGGACTTAAAATCAAAAGAGACGTGCTACCAACAGCATTCACCAATTAGTAGGGGGTGCAGTAGGCCTAGGGTTTTGTCCCAAGGTATATAGGTCCTCCTACAGGCCCTGTAGTTTCTTACGTAGGTATCGCAGTCTAAGGGTAGTCCTAGCTAATAGTATTAGTCTACTACGAGTTTCCTAGTCTTCGTCTTGCCTAGGTAAGCGGTTACCTGGCGAGAGTATACCTCTATAATAAGGTAGGTACGGAGGCAGTTAGTATTAGGGACTATTAGCTTGCCAAAGCGGGTTAGTAGCCCTCCTTAGAGTTTCCAGCCCTTCCGGTCTTGCTCAGCTAGCTAACGTAGCCCTACTAGCAACTCGCTAGTTCAATTGGCCTAGAGGACCTAATTAACCAGCTTATACAGTTCCCATTCGCGATTTACTGCCACTAGGGGGTCCCTAGAGGTTTCCTCTAGTATAGTAATTATAAGGGCGGGGTTGATTAAGTACATAGTACGTATAGCTACATCCTTCTCTTTCTGCGTCTTCAGGTCCTCTTGCTTTTATAATAGGGTATTAGCCACTATATTCACCGTGCCTAGCCTATAGGTAATCCACACGTGGAAATTAGCTAGTAGGTCCGCCTAGTGGGCCTGCCGTAGATTTAGTAGCCTCTTAGTTATAAAGTACTTAAGGGCTCAATAGTCCGTAATTACTGTAAAGGGTGTATACTAGAGGCCAATAAGGTAACCTCGCCATTCCTATAGGCCTCTTATTACTGCTAGTATCTCTTTATTATGGATCTTATACCATATCTCTTTAGGGGACATTATCTTTAAGAAGAAGGCTACTAGCTTCCAGGTCCCATTGTCTTACAGCTAGTTTAGTACCCCAGCTACTACTCCATCACTTACATTAGTCTCCACGCGGGTGTCTTAGAACGGTAAGTAGTGCTTTATTACACCGCCTAATAGCATAAGGGCCTTAACTCGCTTAAAGGCTTTAAGCTCCTCCTCCCCTAGTAGGTACCACGCTCCCTTCTTTATAAGCTTACTAAGCGGTCATGCAACTCGGCCGTAATCCTTTAAAAAGGCCTAGTAGAAGTTACAGAATCCTAGGAAGGATTACACCCCTTTTATAGAAGTAGGGGGCTCCTAATCCTTAATCATAGCTAGCTTATTAGTGTCCATAGCGATCCCATTAGTACCAATAATAAAACCTAGAAACTTCATCTCCATAATATTAAACTCGCTCTTCTTAATATCCGCCTATAGGCCTGCCTTTTAAAGCCTTTATAGGATCTTTTTAACATAGACTTCATGCTCTAGCGGGTCGTCCGAGTAGATAAGGATGTCGTCTATATAGGCTGTATAGAAATCGTCCAGGTAGTTAAAAAAGACGTTATTAATAAATCTCTAGAAAGACGCAGGGCCGTTATATAGTCTAAAGGGTATAACGCAGTACTTATATAATCCATACCTTATACAGAAGGTAGTTAACTCCTCTACCTCTTTCTTTAGCTATATACGGTAGAAAGCCTGTTAAATATCTAGCTTAGTAAAGATTTTAGCTCTTAATAGCCTGGTTAATATCTCCTTAATTAATAGTAGCGGGTAGCGGTCCTTCTTGGTAATTACATTAAGCTTTTAAAAGTTAACACAGAATCGCCACCCCCCTCCTGGTTTCTTAGCAAATAGAACCAGAGCTACAAAGGGTACGTTACTTAGTACAATAAACCCCTTCTATAGGTGCTCCTATAGGTAGACCTTAACAAGCTCTAGCTGCTCTAGCAATATATTATATAGCGGGCTAGGAGCTAGATCGCGGCTATTACCTTTAAGAATAATATTATAGTCTACCCCCTCGCGATACGGTGGTAGCGTATCAGATATAGCTTTTAAGAAACAGTTAGCATATTCTTAGTAGGGCTACAGCAGCTTTTTGCAGATAAGCCGGCGAAGTTTTTCCTTATTATTAGGTAGAGCGTCTTGTGCCTTCTTATCCTCTATTAGTTAGTCTATCTTATAGAGGCTAGTACATCTAATTACTACGTCCCTATGCTTCGCTCTTCGTAGGAAGTTCCTTGCTTTAAGTAGCGTAATATCTGCTGCTTTAAACTCTCTAGTAGATAAAGGCCTCCTTACTCTTAGCTTTAATAGTAAAGCTAGCCTAGGGTGGAGCTGGTCTTCCATTTTCCTAATCACATCTTGGGTATTAATCTTCTAAGTATACCTATAGTTATATAGGGTCCGCTTGGCTTGCTTTGGCTTAGCCTATCCCTCTAGCTTAATTTTAGTAGAGGACTTCTTCTCTTAAAGTTCACTAATCGCGACTGTACGTTTAAGGATACGTTGGGGGGTAGACTTGGACTCTTAATCTAGCAGTATATCTCTTTAATCTATATCTCTCTAGTAATCCTCGTTAATTAATAGGGATAGGAGCTTCTTTCTTAGTATAATTACGTCCTGCCTGCTATAGTAGTTCTTCTTAGTTCGCTATATTAAGACCCAGTGTTTATAATTAATGAGGGCCCTAGTCTTCTTAAACCACCTACAGCTAATAAGAAGATCGTGGCGGCCTATATCGCAGAATAGGAACCATATAGGGACTTATTAACCATCTATAACTAGGTTCGCCTTAAAGAGCTATCTAATTATATCTATCTGCTAATTGTTATGGCCAGATATAGCAACTCCTTGTCCTTTAATCTTGTAGAGCTTTGGTTGCAGTCGTTGCTTAATAATTAGTAGTAGCTTATGGTGTATAAAGGCCTCTCCGCCCGCACTAAAGTCAAGCAGGCTTACTATATTAAAAGCCACGCCGCCTAGCGCAATCCTGTATAGCGTTGTAAGGGCTGCGCCTCCTAAGATCTCCTTTAGCTGTATAGGCGCTGTATTAATTGCTCTAATCTGCTCTAGGTAGGAGACTTCTCCTAGAGCTACTCATTTTCCGACTTTGCCGAGTCAGTGACTATCTCGTACTCTTCGCTTTGGTTAATTGCTTTAGCTTCCGTCTTCTTCGGCGCTGTATAGTTATTAGAGTAGTGTCCTTACTTACCATAGTTAAAGCAGGTAACTGGCGCTTTTGCGGCTAGTACTAGAGTTAGAGGCTGCCGGGAAGAGGGGGGACCTTTAGTCTCTTCAGCGCCCCTAGTAGAAGCTCTCTTACTAGCCTAGGCTACTCTGCGGTCACTTCGTTCCTTACCTATCTACTTTAGACCTTAGGCGTACTATTAGGCAGTCTTGCAATAGGCCTAGAAGCTATAGTCTTTATCTACCACCTTAACTTCTATTTGGACGCATAGGCTGTTATAAAGCTTATTATAAAGCTCCTCTTTCTACTAATCTTATAGCATCCTTGAGATATTTGCTAGCCATACAAAGTTAGATTGGAAATCGTTAAAGTCTCCTAGGTATAGTATCTTGAGGCTTTTAAGCTCCTGCTAGGCCTTGATACAGCAATCTGGGTCTTTAAAGACATTCTCCAGGAACTTAAGTACTTCTTTACTGGTAGGGTTGCGTTCCGCATCGCGCTCTGCCTCTAGGTAGGGTAAGAGGTAGTTATAAGCTTTGCCTCCTATACACGTTTTAATATACGCTACTTTTGCATCCTCTTCCTAATCTGGGTTATCTTAATAGAGCTAGTCTGTATTAGATTAAAGCTTGTTTTATATATAGCCGCTCTAGGCATAATAGGTAGGCTCTTTCCCATCTATTAGCGTAGGTGGGTCTAGAAACTTTACTATGCATCCTAAGCCCGTAACACTGCTTATCTAAGAGAGTGGTGTCCCTTCTTATATTATCCGTAACAGTGTGCTTCCTTGCTTGCTGTCTTCCTAATCTAGGGCTTATATAGTGACCTTATGGCCCATCCTTAATATCTTCCAATTGGCCTCGCGGAGCTTGTCTATCCTATTATCCAAGTGCTTCTTAAGCTCCGCTATCTTTGCCTCGGCCTCCTCTTTCCCATTAAGGGCCTTGTGCGCGTGGTTGTTTGCGAGACGCCATAGCATAGCAATCTACTGTTCCATTGCCTTTCTTCGTATTCCCTGGAGCTTCAGCTCTTCTACGAGTTCGGTTATAGGGATCGCGGCTAGGCTTTAGGTGGCCGCGGCTATATACTCTCTCTTTATCTCCATTTTAAAGTATATAGGGTTCTCGTCATCTTCCAATTACGCTATAAGACGGTCCCATTTGCTTTTTATATCGTCCACGAGCTCCGGCGGCTCAAGTAACACGTCTACGGGTTCCTCACGTGCTGCCAGCGTTAGGTCGGTAGCTATCTCTAGCGCGCTAGGCCTTAACGTGCTCCTTTTTGCCATAGTATCTCTTTTGCTTTCTTAGGCAACTCTTACTACTAAGATTGTAATTAGGGTAATCCTTTTAATCTAATTGCTGCAGTCTCTTCTTTTAGCTGCTTAATCCGCTGTCGCAATTACCTACCTCAAGCAGGGCTTAGAGGGTTAATTAGTCTATAGTTATAGTAGTAGAACAGCTCTCTATCTGGCTACGCGTTTAACCGTTGGACCTAGTATTATGTCGCCTCTATAGGCCAGTTGAGGTGGACCTTAGTCTAATGTCACGGCTAGTTTTCCGTGGGAGCGATCCGATAGATCAAGCAACAATAAGGGGCTATATTATGAATAGACTAAGGTAAGGGCTCAAAGAAAGGGGCGCGGTAGACGACTATATACATGTTCGGTCGTCGGGGCAACGTTAGGGCAACGTTGGGGCAACGTTGATCCGTGACCGACGACGCCTCGATGATAGCTATGTAGACGAACCGTTACAAATACGGCGCTTTACTATGGCTCTCTCTCTCTTTACTAGGCACAGCAATTATCTAGCCAGCTCTTATAAAGCGCAGTAGTTATTTAACTTAGAAGGTCATATTTATAGTTATTATGGACCTTTATAACAAATTGGCCTGCGTATTTAAAGCGCTATATACTAAGGAGATTTAGTTTAGAAGTTAGAAACAACCTCTAATTATAGAGGGAATCTCTAATTATCAGTAATGGGATATGTTTTTTAGATGACTTACATTAAGATATATTCCATCTCTTTACAGATGCTTTATTGTAGGTTAGTTACAGTGGCTTTTACTTTTATAAGCCTTCCAAATTAGACCACTGGCCTATATATTTAACCACCTTACTATAATATAATGTATTTGCAACACTCCCTCCTAATTGCCAGGTGGAAGATTATATTAATTAAAAGGAGATACATGTAATTGGTAAGGCTTTTACTTAATAGTTGCTAAATTGGAAAGGAGCCTCCGTCTCTATTTATATAGATAGCCTTATGGCTTTGTAAGGCCTAGTTAAGACTATATTTAAAGGACCAGGCAACCTCTCCCTCTAAGCTATTATCTTAGCCGCCGTGCAATACAATATTAAGATTACTACTTCTTAGGTGCCTGGTGTTAATAATGGCCTAGCAGATACTCTCTCTTAGGGTTTAACTAATAAGATATCTTGTCTATACCCGCACTGGAATGCTTCTAACTTTATGCTTTGCTAATTACACTATTAGTCTGTAAACCGGCCCCCTTTTTAGTACTAGACGGCTTCGCTAATACAATTAGCTCCTCCTTATTAGTTGCTATGCTACTATAGAGCGGCCTAGTACCTGAAATAAGAGCTAGGTACTTATCCGCAACAAATAGCTGGGAGTTCTTCTGTACTTTGTAATTAGTACAGCCGTACCTAATCTAAAAGCCCTACTTAGGCAAGTGGATTGCACGGCGTGCCTTTAGGACGCCTACTATGTAATAGGTCTCCCCCTTAACCTTGTCCAATTACGTCTCTGCACTACAGTTAAAGTATATAGAATTTGGATACTCTATTATAGTATTTAACGATCTATTTATAAAACGCTTGCTTACTAGGGCTATGTCCTTATTTCCATAGAAAAAAAAGAAAAAACTACTAATTATATGGGATATCCTTGCTTAAATTGTTATAGGTAGTCGCTTAAAGCAGGATATTAATATTAATACAGCCTTTACCGTTACCTTTGCAGGTTTCCTTTAGATAGGTGAAGTTTTATATATAGCTGCTAAACTCCACTTAAAGGCCTTTGTTTATATAAAGGCTACTTATAGCAATATTAGCATTGTAAAGGATCAATTATTAATGGTTTTATACCTTAAATGGAGCAAGATGGATACCTCGCACTCTAGAGTAAAAATTTAAATCTTAGCACAGCCAGGGGACCCGCTGTGTGTAGTAGCTATAATAGTTAGGCTTTAAAATTGGGATCCTCAGCCGGATTTGGCGCCCTTATTCGCTTTTAACACTAAGCCATTTATAAAGGGCTCTATTTAAGCGATCCTTTAAGCCAAACTACTTAATGTAGGAATACGGCCTAATGACTATACTAACCACTCCTTCTAACAAAGCGCTGCTTAACATACTAGGGACTATAGCTTTGCTAAAGCTCAGCTAGGCCTACTTAGGTGATAGAAATTCAACATAGTTAAGCTATACTATAAGGATAGCAACGCAGCATTGTTAAAGTTAAATAACCACTTTTAGCGTGGTATTCCACTATTGGTATATAGCGCTAAAGCCTAGCTTAGCTAATGCACTTTTCTAAAAAGTGTGTCAAACTACTTTTCTTTTAATAGGCGTAGGCGCTTTGCTAGTGGGTATTTAGGGTCTTTACTAGGCTTTTTATAGCTATTTAGCAACTTAAAATAGCCTATAAGCTATGTGAATTAAGCCTCCTAGTAGCTAGCAAGTAGCTATACAAGACCCTAAATAGCCTACACCCCCATCCAATTAAAATCCTTTTTAAAATAAGCTATATTTCACCTATATATAAGATAACAACAAGAGATAGATGTTATGTGTCTATATATTGCTTGGCATAAAGTATCTTCTATTAGATAGATTGTTTACTTAGCTGCATTATTATTATCTCGCATATAACGTAATATTGGCCTATTTATTAATTACCCACCCACCGTCCCCCTTTTTTTCACGCTAGAAACTATATACTTTAGCTTTATTACAGCCCGTTAGGCTTACGGCTGGGCATTTAGGGTCTTTACTAGGCTTCTTACAGCTATCTAGCAACTTAAAATGGCCTATAAGCTATGCAAATTAAGCTTCCTAGTAGCTGGCAAGTAGCTATACGAGACCCTAAATAGCCTACACCCCTATCTAATTAAAATCTTTTTCAAAATAAGCCATATTTTACCTATATGTGAGATGACAACGAGAGATAGATTAAGGGTTTACTAGAGGGGCGCCTAAGGTTTACTAGACTAGCGGAGCTATTCTACTAGCTGCGTTAGTTTATTATGGCTGACGGTTGCTCCCCCACAATTCTGGATACTAGACGCGTCTAATAGGCTTTGTATTTTGTCAGATGCCTTCTTAATGGAGGTATTTCCGCTTTATGGTGTGGTATTCGCCCGTCTTTGTTGTGGAGGGCTATTGCTGGGCGTGGTTCTGGCAGACGCGCGCGAGTGCGAACCACCGTCGTTCGACGTGTGCCTTCCCTGCGATGCATGCATCTTAGGGGGATTCTCTAGGTGTTTTCAGGGATCTTTTGGTTGGCTTTGGTCTTTTGGGCTAGGTGCAGCAAGAGCTCCTTCTTCTTAAGAACAATCGGGCTCTTTTAATATAAATAGTTAGTTCTATTGCTGTAATATCTTAATCTAGCTTATAGAGTTAATCCTGTTCTTTATTTAACTCTCTAGTTCCCTTAAGTCCTTTTTACTCTGGCTCCTATAGCCAATAGCTTGCGCCATACTTAGCGTCCTTATAGATTTGGTATACGTTATTATAATAAAATATAAAGTATCTAATCGAACACTCTTTGGTCCCATATAACATCCCTATATCCACGTTATCATACTCTAATAACTTAGTGCCCTTTACTATATAGTTACTCTAACCACCTCTACAGTCTCTGGCAAAATAACCCTATTTTCCGCAATTTATATAAGCTCCTTTTTTAAACCATTCTTCTTATTATAGAGTCCGCCTAAACGTCTTCTGCTACTAAAATCCCTGGTTTAGCCTCTGCTCCTTAGTCCTATAATTACTTAATCCTTAACCTTTAGTTTTCCATAGTCTCTTATTCCATTATCTAGATTCTTTAATACCGCTTAAGTCCATTAGCTCTAGTCTACCGTTCTATAGTTTATAGCTTTATATCTATCACTATATACTCTGCGCCTTATACAACTATAGAACTCTATCTTACCCTTTTTTAGCTTGTTCTCTCTAATAAATCCTATTATTAATCTTAATTAACTAATCTATTAACTCTTATAGAGTTTCCATATCTTCTATTAGGATAATCACGTCCTAGACTCTAGCCTTAAGTCCCTATTTATACTATGCTATAAGCGCCTTATCATTCCACCTAATCTACGTTACAAGTGTCTAAAACTATATTATATACTCAATTGCTAAAGAGCGTTATACTAAGTTTTAAAGCTTTTATTCCGCTGTAGTTATTACTTTTAGGTCACTAAATATCTATATTAGTCTCTCCGCAAACCCGTTCTAGTTAGTAAATATAAACCGTACTTCTTAGTTAGTAGTTATTATTTTGTTTATTTGGACTTCGGTAAGGTAAGATTTAAACCACTTAAGTGCTCTTCCTGTTAAGAACAGTCCTATATACACCACTTGGTCCATAGGTATTGCTAGCTTTACCCCTTCTTATATAACTTTAAAGTGCATTTGCGTAAGGAATCCTTTAAGTTTTAACCTTTCTCCTAAGAATCGTTTAATAGACAGTAACTTAACCTTTACTACTCCAATTCCATTAAGTCTTTCTTTAAGTATTTAGTTGTTGTCTGTTATTTAATTAACCATTTCCTATAACTAACCTACCATAACTAGCCGCGAATCTATATCCCTTATACTGGTGTCTCCTCCGGATCCTAAGCTTATAGCTGCTATAGATGGCGTTATAATAGGTGCTTTTAGTAGCATATTATTCAACTTTATTAATACTATAACTAGGTAGTAAATATATAACGAAGCCTTGTGGGAGATACCATGGTAAACTCACTAATAGGCTAGGTATATAGGTAAATAGGAAGTTAATAATATAATAAGTACAAATAACAACGGGTGGAGTAGTTGCCCAATAAATTAACTCTAGTTATATTCTAAGATTCACTATAAGGAAAAGAACTATCTAGGTAGGAACTGTGGGTCCTTAAATACACATCTATACTCCTAAGAAATCCTCCTTATACGTGCGATATATATTATATAGGTTATACGTACGTTCCGTCCGTACTTTGCGTACACTATACAACATTATATAACCTCGGTTACTATTCCTCGTCACATAGTTCTATTAGATCCATCCTGGACCGTGCCCTTATTAACTAACTAGCTTCCTCCAACTCTTCTCTAAGTAGTTGTAATACTGTACTTAAGCTGTCCGTAACACTATCTCCTTCCTCTTTATCTTTGTCCTTAAAGATTCCTAACATCTCTAAGTTGTCCACTAGAGGTGTAATGTCCATTTAATTAATTTGGTTGACATTCTTACTTATTATACCTTCTAAGGTCTCTAAGCCTTCGGCCTCTTCTTCTATAGTTCGCTGGTCTCGTACTGTTGCTATAATACTATCTCTTGGTAAGATTATACCGTCTCTGTATTCTTAATGTGCAAAAGAGGGGTTGGTCTGTGTTGTGCTGGCGAGTCCTTTGTTTTGGCAACCCTCTTCTTATTTAGAATGCACTAAAGCAAATATCCAATCATCCTATAATGTTCGCTCTATCTCTAACACTAAGTGTGCGCGTCCTATAACTCTTAATAGTTTTCTAGTTCCTTAAGTAACTTATTATAGGGTCTTATATTTAATCTGCCGCTATAAAGCTTAATAATAAACTGTTAAGTGCCTTAGGTAAGATTTATTGTCTTTAAGATAAAGACCACGCTTGCGCTGAGTAGGTAAGAGATAAAGAGCGTTGTGCCCTTAAAGCCCGCGCCTCTACTTATGCTTAACTGCTTTGTCTTAAGAGGGTATGTAAGAAGGTTTGTTCTAAGGAGTGGAAGCTTATTTAATAGGGTTTGTCTGAGCTAGGTGATAAGAGAGTAGCGTCTCTAAAGAAGGAAACAACTCCGAGTAATGTAGCAGTTGCTCTTCCTAGGTCCCCCTTAGGTAACTTGTCCTTTGGCAATCCTTTTTTAATACTTCCTAACTTACTTTCTTCTAATACTCCTGTACCTTTCCTATAGCGTTCTCTAGGTTACTTAGTGGTTCCTAGGTAGTTTTACTATAGCCTATCTGCTTTACTTTATACTATGTTTTATTATCTACGTCTTTATAACTAATAATCTTTAAAACTTGCCATTTGTCTTCTTCTTACCCTCTGTATATGTCTGCTTTGTAAACTGGTGGCTTAATATTCCCGTGTGCTGGCTCTAGCATTGTGATGTACTATATAGGGTAGATTTTTATTTTAGCTGGGAAGTTTAACTTATATATAACTAATGAAATCCTTTTTACAATTTTAAAAGGTCCTAGTCTAACGTGGTCTAACTTCTTGCTTGGTTATTAACTCTTGAAATTTTTATATAGTAGCTATACTTTATCTCCCTCCTTAAGATCTGGTCCCTTAGATCTCTTAGCGTTATAGTACTTTTTTATTTATTCTTATACTAGTTTAGCTATTTCCTTAAGGTCTATATAAAGATTCATTAAAGTCTCCATTTTTTCTTTAGCTGTGCTACTTGTTTTCTTTACTTAATGTAGCAATAATAACGTTCTTGGTTCGTATCCGTAATTCGCCTTAAATAGTAATGTTCCCATTCCTTTTTGTGGTATTATATTATATACAAACTGTATAACTGGTAATAATAATACCTAATTGTTCTATGCGTGATTAATATAGTGCCTTAAATACTGTTCTAGTGTCTAGTTTAACCTTTCTGTTTGTCTATCCGTCTGCGGATAATATACTATTAAGGTTGCTGCGCAAACTCCCTATTCCGCCAAGAATACCTCCTAAAATACTGCTACGAATCTTAGATCTTTATCTAATATAACTTTATCTGGTGCTCCGTGCCTTATAAATACTTCTTTAATATAGATTCTAGCAATATTCTTTACTAATATCTCTTCTATGCATGCTATAAAGTATCCCTACTTTATAAGCTTATCCACTATTACTAAGATTGCGTTGTAATCTTGTCCTATAATAGGATCTTTTAACTTTGGTAACTTAATAATAAAGTCCTATAATATAACTTCCTATAGTCTTTCTAGTGTTTTAATAGGTTATAGCTCTCTATATAGCTTATGCCTTATTAGTTTGTTCCTCTAGCAGTCTAGATATTCTTTTATAACTTGTCTTACTAGTCCCTAGATTTTTGGAATAATATACTCCTTTTAAAGTCTTAACACTAAGCCTATAGCTCTATTATATCCTTAAGTTAGTCCCTTATAGAATAACTTAATAAACTCTTTTATAATAGATCTTGGAACATAAGTTGCCTTTCTATTCTTATACTATTCCGTGTCTAAATCCTCTACCTATATATCTTAGATTCTCTGTATTTAATCACTTTCTAGTAATTTATAGACTTAACTCTCTCTAGTTGCTACAATCCTTAGGTGATTATACCTAATTAACCTATCCTAATCCTTTTGCAGTAAAGCTCCTAATAGCTTTTCTTTATTTTGCAACGCTGCCTTTCTGCTAAGTATATCTGCTCTTGCATTTTTAGTACCCTTAGTATACTAAATTTTAAAATGGTATTTTATAAGTATTTCCACCCATCTAACTTGTGTTCTATTTAGCTCCTTTATTATTAGGAATCCTATAAGATTCTTATAGTCCATTTTAACTATAAATGGTTTTTCTATGCCTTGTAAGAATGCTCTCTATTTTTTAAGTGCTGTAACTATACCTAACAACTCCTTATTATAAATATTATAGTTTAGTTCTAGTAGTGTTATCTTTTAACTATAGTATGCCACTGGATGCTATGCGTCTAAATGCTTCTATAGTAAATACGCTCCTAGTATAAAGTCTAATACGTCTATCTTAACAACCGTCTCTAACTTTAGTTGGTAGATCTTAAGGACTAGTTCCTAAGTAAATAACTCCTTAAGTTCTTTAAATAGTTTCCTTTACTCCTCTGCCTAAACCTATAGTTTCTCTTTCTTTATTAGCCTTGTGAACGGCTTAATACTTTTTAACTACTGTGCTATAAACCTCCTATAGTAATTGCAAAACCCTAGAAATAACCTTAACTGTGTAACGTTCTCCAGTTCCTACTAACTTACTATAGCTTTAACTTTCTTTAGGTTTATGCTGACTTTTCCTAGTTTAATAATAAATCCTATAAAATTGGTCCTTCTTATAAAGAACTTGTATTTCTTAATTGCTACTAGCATCTGTTTTTCTTGTAGTCTCTTTAAGACCTATTTAATATATTCTCTATATTCTTCCTCGTTTTCTAAGTAGATAATAATGTTGTTAAGGTATACTATAATAAACTTATTAAGGTGTTCTCCTAATATACTATTAATTCGCTTTTAGAACGTTACTAATACGTTTATAAGCCCAAACTATATAACTAACAATTTATATAGTTCTTCCTTTAACCTAAAAGCTGCCTTCTATTTATTGCCTTCCTTAATTCAGATCTAATAGTACGCCTATCTTAGATCTATCTTTATAAAGATCTTTACGTTGCCTATCCTATCTTAGATTTTACTAATTAAGGGTAAAGGATATCTATCCCTTCTAGTGATGCTATTTAACTGTCTATAGTCTATACACATCCTAAGTTTTCCGTTTTTCTTTAGAATAAACAACACTAGATATCCTGCCAATGACTATAACGGTCTAATATATCCCTTATATAAGTTCTCCTGGATAAACTCCTTAAGCGCTACTAACTTGGTTTTAGTAAGCTTATAAATTAGAAAGAACTTTAGACTTATTTCTAGTTCTAATTCTATCTTATAGTCCTATACTGCATACTTTAACAGCCTTTTATTTTTTAGTAACTATAGTTTTTTGCCATACTTATAGTATCTCTTTGGTACATAACTTAGGCCTTGCTTAGTCTTATTATACATTACTCTAACCTAGTACCATACCAACTTAGTTTATTGTTGTATCTTGCATTATTAAGTATCTTTAATATTAACCTATCCTATAACCTAATTAATCTTTAGATTATATTTCTATAACTAAGGCATTCCTAGTATCGCCTTATCCTTTCCCAATAGTAAGATATTAAAAGACACCTTAACTTGTCTTTCTTTAATAGTTAACTAAATAGGTCCTATTTTGAGATTCATAATACCTCCTCTATAGGCTATTAGATCTCTTAAAATTATTATAAGTAAATATAGGTATTGCTTTTGCCTATGCGGTAACCCTATCCTTTTTACCGCTACTAGTAATATATAGTTTTTTTATAGCTCTACTGTCTACTAGTGCTTTAAACTGTTAATCTTGCTACTTAGCTTATAAATTTAGGTGTTAACCTTAAATTCCTTTAAGGGTCTAAGGCTCTACCACTAGTTCCCTCTAGTCCTATAGGCCTCCCCTTTTCCTAACTATTAGCTACTAGTGTAACGGAACCTTGTAGTAAGAACTATAGTGGGTCCTGTTATTGGGCCAGGTATATAGATATAAATAGGTCAACAACGTAATAACAACTAGTGGAGTGGTTGCCTAATAGATTAACTCCAATTATATTCTAAGATTCACTACAAGGAGAGAACTATCTATGGTAGGGACTAAGGTCCTTTAAATACATAACTATACGCCTAAGAAATCCTCTCTTATACGTGAGGTACGTGTTATACATGTTATACATAGACATATACTACGTACACTGCGTACACCGCGTATAATATTATGTGACTCGCTTACCATTTCTTGTTATATAGTTCCACCGGCTCTATCCTAGACTATGCCTATATTAACCAACTAGCTTCCGCTGACTCTTCTCCAAGTAGTTGCAATATTGTACTTAAGCTATTTGTAACACTATCTCCCTCCTCTTTATTTTCGTCCTTAAAGATTCCTAATATCTCCAAGTCGTCTACTAGAGGTGTAATATCCGTTTAATTAATCTGGTTAATATCTTTACTTATTATACCTAAAGCATCTCCTTCTTTATAAGCGTAATATTATGCTCGTACTATTACTGCCATACTATTGCTTAGTAAGATTATGCCGTCTCCGTATTCTCGTTATGCGAAAGAGGGATTAGTTTGTATTACGCTAGTAAGTCCTTTGTCTTAACAACCGTTCTCTTATTTAGAGTGCACTAAAGTAAACATTTAATCGTCCTATGACGTTCGCTCTGTCTCTAATGCTAAGTATACGCGTCTTATAACTTTTAGTAGTCTTTAAGTTCCCTAAATAACTTATTATAGGGTCTCGTGTTTAGTCTGCCGCTAAGAAGCTTAAGTTAGAGCTAGCCGCCGCTCACGCCAAACTCTACCGGTCTTTAGAAGAGACTGCTCTAGCCCTTAAGGCTTAACGTCACTCCTTTAAGGTTTAGTAGGCTGCCTTTGCTTAGTTAACCCGTCTTAAGAAGGTTTGTAAGAAGGTTTATTCTAAGAAGTAGAAACTTGTTTAATAGGGTCTGTCTAAGCTTGGTAATAAACAAGTAGAGTTTCTAAAGAAGGAAATAACTCTAAGTAATATAGTAGTTGCTCCTCTTAGGTCCCCCTTAGGTAACTTATCCTTTAGCGATCCTTTTTTAATGCTCCCTAACCTACTTTCTTCTAATACTTCTATACCTTTCCTATAGTATTCTCTAGGTTGCTTAGTGGTTCCTAGGTAGTCTTACTATAGCCTATCTACTTTACTTTATACTATATTTCGTCATCTACGTCCTTATAACTAATAATCTTTAAAACTTACTATTTGTCTTCTTCTTGCCCTCTATATATATCTGCCTCGTAGACTGGTAGTTTAACGTTTCCGTATACTGGCTCTAGCATTGCGATATACTATATAGGGTAAATCCTTATTTTAGCTAGTAGGTTTAACTTAAATATAACTAATAAAATCCTTTGCGTGATTTTAAAAGGTCCTAGTCTAATATAGTCTAACTTCTTACTTGGTCGTCAACTCTTGAAATTTTTATATAGTAGCTATACTTTATCTCCCTCCTTAAGATCTGGTCCTTTAGATCTCTTAGTATTATAGTACCTTTTTATTCGCTTTTGTACTAGTTTAGCTGTTTCCTTAAGGTCTATATAAAGATTTATTAAAGTCTCCATTCTTTCTTTAGCTGTGCTACTTGTTTTCTTTACTTAATGTAGCAATAATGATAATCTTGGCTCGTACCCGTAATTCGCCTTAAATAGTAATATTCCCATTCCTTCTTGTGGTGTTGTATTGTATATAAACTATATAACTAGTAATAACAATACCCAATTATTTTATGCATAATTAATATAGTGCCTTAGATACTGTTTTAGTGTCTAGTTTAACCTTTCTATTTATCCGTCCGTCTGCGGATAATACGCTATTGAGGTTATTACGCGAACTCCCTATTCCGCCAAGAATACCTTTTAGAATGCTATTATAAATCTTAGATATCTATCTAATATAATCTTGCTTAATGCTCTATGTCTTATAAACACTTCCTTAATATAGATTCTAGTAATATCTTCTACTAATATTTCTTTTATGCACGCTATAAAGTATCCCCACTTTATAAGCTTATCTACTATTACTAAGATCGCATTGTGATCTTGTCCTATAATAGGATCTTTTAACTTTAGTAACTTAATAATAAAGTCCTATAATATAACTTCCCACGGTCTTTCTAGTGTTTTAATAGGTTGTAGCCCTCTGTTCGGCTTATGCCTTATTAGTTTGTTTCTTTAGTAATTTAAATATTCTCTTATAACTTATCTTGCTAGTCCCTAGATTCCTTAAATAATATACTCTTTTTAAAGTCTTAACACTAAGCCTATAGCTCTATTATATCCTTAAGTTAGTCCCTTATAGAATAACTTAATAAACTCTTTTGCAATAGACCTTGGAATATAGGTTGCTTCTCTATTCTTATACTATTCTGTATCCAGATCTTCTGCCTGTGTTTTTTAGATCTTTTATATCTAATTACTCTCTAGTAATTTATGGATCTGGCTTTTTTTTATTGCTGCTATCTTGGGGTAATTATACCTAATTAGTCCGTCTTAATCCTTTTGTAATAAAGCCCCTAATAGCTTTTTATTATTTTGTAGTTTAGCTTTCCTGCTTAGAGTATCTGCTCGTGTATTATTTATACCCTTGGTATACTAAATTTCGAAATAGTATTCTATAAGTATTTCCGCCCATTTGACCTGTTTTTAGTTAAGTTCCTTTATTATTAGGAATCCTATAAGGTTCTTATAGTCCGTTTTAACTATAAATAGTTTCTCTATGCCTTATAAGAACGCTCTCTATTTCTTTAACGCTATAACTATACCTAATAACTCCTTGTTATAGATATCATAGTTTAGTTCTAGTGGTGTTATCTTTTAACTATAATACACTATTGGATGCTATATATCCTAATGCTTTTATAGTAAATATACTCCTAGTGTAAAGTCTAATATATTTGTCTTAATAACTGTTTCTAACTTTAGTTAGTAGATCTTAAGGATTAGTTCCTAGATAAACAACTCCTTAAGTTCCTTAAATAGTTTCTTTTACTTGTTTCCCTATACCTATAGTTTCTCTTTCTTTGTTAGCCTTATAAATGGCTTAATACTCTTTAACTATTATGCCATAAACCTTCTATAGTAGTTGCAAAACCCTAGGAACAATTTTAACTATATAACGTTCTCTAGTTCTTGCCAACTTACTATAACTTTAACTTTCTTTAGGTTTATGCTAATTCTTCTTAGTTTAATAATAAATCCTATAAAATTGGTCTTTCTTATAAAGAACTTGCATTTCTTAATTGCTACTGGCATCTGTTTTTCTTTTAGTCTCTCTAAGACCCATTTAATATGTTCTTTATATTCTTTCTCACTCTCTAAGTAGATAATAATATCGTTAAGGTATACTATAATAAACTTATTAAGGTGTTCTCCTAATATACTATTAATTCGCTTCTAGAATATTGCTGGTGTGTTTATAAGCCTAAACTGCATAACTAATAGCTTATATAGTCCTTCCTTTGACCTAAAAGCTGCTTTTTATTTGTCGCCTTGCTTAATCCTAATCTAATGGTACGCCTATCTTAGATCTATCTTTGTAAAAATCTTTACGTTGCCTATTCTGTTTTAGATTTTGCTAATTAAGGGTAAAAGATACCTATCCTTTCTAGTAATACTATTTAACTGTCTGTAGTCTATACATATCCTAAGTTTTCTATTTTTCTTTAGGATAAATAGTACTGGATATCCTACTAATAACTATAATGGTCTAATATATCCCTTTTATAAGTTCTCCTGGATAAACTCTTTAAGTGCCACTAACTTAGTTTTAGTAAGCTTATAGATTAGAAAGAACCTTAAACTAGTTCCCTCTTTTAACTCTATCTTATGGTCCTATACTATATACTCTAATAGCTTTTTACTTTCTGGTAACTATAACTTTTTACCATACTTATGGTATCTCTTTGGTATATAACTTAAGCCTCGCTTAGTCTCTTTATATATCG
>Ga0307507_10002630_pt1 | contig 37109 bp, 10 predicted proteins | sample 7_EM_MG_FD_207223 | JGI IMG/M metagenome (GOLD analysis project Ga0307507, IMG submission 207223) | Populus trichocarpa ectomycorrhiza microbial communities from riparian zone in the Pacific Northwest, United States - 7_EM | ecosystem: Host-associated > Plants > Roots > Unclassified | place...
ATTTAAAATATGTTATTAGTATAAAAGAGGTAAATATAATTATGGTTGCCAAATGCGCAGATTACTGGCAGGTTGCGCGCAGGTTGCGCGCAGGCTGCGTGTCAAAAAAACACGACATAGGCTAGTCAGTTGAGTTGCCAAATGACCTCAACTGCGCGCCAATTGCGTCAACCACCAACCATTGAGGCCATTGAAAGGGTACCATATTTTGCCGATGAATGTATCTACCCTATTTAGTTACTACGCTGGCTTTGCCACAGGACTAGTAAAGGATATCAACCAAACTAGATCCTTATCTCTATATTGGGATAATCTTCCTCCTAAACCAAGAAACCTCAAAGAGCTAAAAAAGCACCCTTTGACTGCTGGCTTTTAAAAGGCTATGGAAAAAGAATACAACGACCTGAAACGCCAAAGGATATTTAAGACTGTCCTAAAGGAAGAAGCAACCAACGACCAGATCCTTCCGCTAAAATGGGTCTTTAAATACAAGTTTGATAGCGACGGCTACCTACAAAAGCTAAAAGCTTAACTGTGCGTCTGCGGAGACCTGTAGATTACTAAGGAAGAGACCTACGCAGCAACCCTAGCTGCTCGAATATTCCGTGCCCTTATGGCTATAGCAGCCGCATTTAATTTGGAGATTTGATAGTATAACGCTGTAAACGCATTTATAAATGCAAGACTAGATAAGCTAGTCTACTATTACTGCCTAGAAGGCTTTAATTAAAACGGATATATCCTAAAGCTACTTATAGCGTTATACAGATTAAAAGTCTTACCACTACTTTAGTATAAAGAGCTTACCAGTACACTGGCCAAATTTGAATTAAAGCCTGTCTTAGGTACTAACTGCCTTTATACCAATAGACGACTTATTATCTTCTTCTACGTAGACAATATCGCCGTTCTATTTGCCAAAAAGGACCTTTTAAGACTACAGGAATTTGAAGCTAAATTACTACACTAATACAAGATCCGCGTACTAGGAGACCTATAGTGGTTCCTAAGAATCCAAATTAAATAAAATTAACCAAGTAGAAAGCTCTAGCTCTGCTAAGATTCCTATATTAAAAAGATAGCCAATTAATTTAATATTTAACCAGGAAGATTTCCTAAGTTACTACTTCCTGCCAAAGAACTAACTCTGTCCAATCAGTAGATAAACCCTTAAAGAACTCTAGCCTATTAGCAACGAGTCGGTTCCCTTACGCACCTTGCCGTATTTGGAAGGCCTAATATTACTAAGACGTATTCCAAGCTGGCCGAATTCCTTACTAATCCAAATCAAAAGCACCTTAATATATTAAACCAAGCCATCGCCTATTGCCTTAGAACAAAATCTATAGCTATTAAATACTCTGGCAAAGTATTTAGAGCATATATCTACTTCAGAAACCCTAAGGGAGAAGACGTCACCTTTTACGGAGCATCCAACGCAGCATTTACGGACCAAAAAGACACCAGACGGAGCTCTCAAGGATACCTTTTTATGCTATTTAGAGGACTAATTAACTGGAAGGCGACTCTATAGAGATTAGTAACTCACTTAACTACTAAAGCGGAGCTTCTCTCCCTGTCTATGGCTGCTGTTAAAATTATCTAGTAGCAACGTTTCTTTAAGGCAATCGGTTTCAATTTAGAACGTAATTTTACCCTACTATGCAATAATATGCAGACCGTACGACTCCTAAGACAGGATACACTAAAGCTTAATACCAAGCTTTGACATATTAACGTCCATCAGCACTAGCTCAGACAAGAGGTCCAAGACAAAAAGATTGACGTACAATGGGTCCCTATAGACAAGATGCCTGCCGACGGCCTTACCAAAATTCTACCCCATTAAAGGTACAAGGCGTAGATAAAGCAATTAAATTTGGTGGATATTCGACATTAAATTGCTACTGCATTGTCTGACAAAGATTCTTGAACATTACCTTACTCCTAAAGTGTATCTAAATTTCCTATTTTAGTATAGTTTTGACCTTCATTTTTTCTACAGCTTTGACTACACCATTAAATCTGGGGGGGTGTGTAACCAACTACGGTACCCTGCTAAACCACCACTGTTTTACCTGCGTATTGCTTACGTATTGTCTGCGTATTGCCTGCGTATCACTTACGTATTACGCTGTTTTAGTTACGCATTAATCTCCCCTTTTATTTATTTCTATACCTTCCTCGTGTATATAGAGAGGCTCTAGAGCTATATTTTACAATCAAGTCGCTTATGCAATTCTCCCACACTGCACTGTTACAATATACATAGGAGACACGCATAAATATACTACGACTACTAAAGGACCACTAGTTGCAGAAGAACTACCAGCTATAAAATAACCGCTAGCTAGACAGACGAGATAGATAAGATAGCAGAACTAGAGAACTAGGTAGTATTAAACAGCAAGGGGAATTAGGCGGTCCCAGAAAAAGATAGGACGGCCAGACTTAACGCATAGGCTAAAGAGTGGCAACAAGAAGCAAAAGGGTGTAGGTCAAAAAGTCTTGGGGAATTAGGTTTAGTAGAAATTTAGCGTTAAGAAAACCAGCGAGCCTATTAGACGACGTCAACCGGCGGTTATTACCCGATATCTTGCTACCTGCGCGCCTACGAGCATGGCCAGAACTTTATTAAAGGTATAGGGGCGATAAGCCTAGGGCTAATTAATTAGATAGAAACGAGATCTAAGGCATTTAGCGGCAAGGGAGGTTAGCACTACCCTTTAGGAAAAGAGAGAATACCAAGCAAGGTTATAAGTATACAAGATCAGATCTGTTCTTAAAAGCTTCCTATTCTAGCTTAGCTTTATCTTCTTTTAAGTTATCCGGAATATATCAGCGGCGGCTCTAGAGGCACTCCGCAAAGAACTACCATATAGAACAATAGCAGGCTAGAATAGACAGACGTATCGAGACCCTGCAGTGGTAGAAGATAAAGAGTCTATGCTCTCCTAGGAAGACCCCCCCTTAGGTATTAAGAAGCAGGTGCCTTCTGTTAGGGATATAGCTGTATAAGTAGACCAGCTAAAGCATGCACCTGTTAAGGTCCCGCAAGGACAGTTATCTAGGATATCCTCTATTAAGACCACGACCATGTAAGCAGACCTACCGCAGCGTTTACCCGTGACACCTAAGGAGGAGAGCCGTAAGGATCACCTGTAAGCTCCTAAGGAAGCTCCAGATGCACCTTATAACCAGCAGTTAACAGCTTAAAACAAGATCTACGTTATGGTCCAGCCTATACCAGCCCCAGGAACTGTTGGAACTCCTTATTTTATGGGACAGAACGTATTACAGTTTATTAAATAGTACGAGCGGCTATGCGCCTAACACTATATAACGAGTAAGAAGCACTAGGGCCTTTTAGAGTACTGCGATTACTGGATAGGAATATAGATCCGAAGCCTGCCTAAATTTATAGCTGGCAATTGGACGGAGCTTATAAGAAAGCTTAGGACAGAATACCAAGGAAGTGACCACTATAGATAAATGGAAACGGTAGAATTCTTGGAAGCCTATGTACTATAGTAGTATAGGAGCAACCTACCTAGCGTGCGCAAGTACTGCAGGCAGTTCGCATTAATCTCCTAAAAGGCTACCGAAGCTAGCAATTTGGATAACTGTAAACAAGGACACTGGTTTATAAAAGGACTTCCGCTTAAATATTAAAGATATACTATAGCTAAAATAGGAGCTGATCTAAATAGATAAGACTCCTTTAACTTCTATCAGCTATAAAGAGCTATAGAGAATAGGCTTAGTTTGTATAAGGGCGCAGATCGTCTATTAAAAATGGACCGTAAGGAGCAGAGCCTTTATTAGCTGGTTAAACAGTTCTATAATTAGCAGCCAGTTATAAATAAAGATGCTACCTTTTAACTACCTAAGACAGCCAATGTCTGTTAAGCTAACTAGAAAACGGACCTAGAATAGAATAAGCTCAGCCGCAGAAAAGAAGGGGTAGCGGTTTATACAAGGACTCCCTATTAAATACTGTAGGCACGTAATAGAACAAATAGGGGCCGTAGTAGATAAGTCTAGCACTCTTGCGTTTAAAAGACTAAAGGAGGCCGTAGAGTTAAGAATAATAGCTGCAGAGAACGCTAAGAAGAAGTCCTAAATGTCTAGCTTATATAAGAGCTACGGCAGCAAAGGAATAAGCTTAACCGCTAAAGGGAAGGAAGATTTCTTAACCCAGTCAGATTAGGTATACAGAAAAGAGCCCTAGTGTCGCCCGTGTTTATAGACTAGGAAATAAGCCAGGAAATAGATAAGATAGTAACCTAGCTAAAAGGTCTAAGGCTAAGCAAGACGAAGCTTGCGGTAGCTATACAGTTAATGCCGTTCTTTAACCGTATTCAAAAGGACCTAAAAAAGGGTTACGGCGCTATTAGATTAAGCTATAGTTTAAAGCCCGGTATAAGGATATAGCTTAGCACTAGAATATAAAGACTGGCAGAACAGCACCTGAGCTCCCTTTATACCGTAAGACTTTCGACCTCCATAAGGCTCTTAATATCTATAGGATTCTCAATATCCGCAAGGTCCCTAATATCCGCAAGATTCTACTACCTTTAGACGGCCGTAATAAGACGTAAGGGGTTAGTAAGGCATGTAAGGACAAGGCTGGCAGACCTATTCTAGATATAAAGGAAGTTACCATTTTACTAAGCATAAGTATTAAGGCTTAAAGGATCTTATTTAGTAAGGATTTATATATCTAACTAATTAAGGAAGACTAGTAGCTAAAATGCATAAATGACCTAAACCTAGACTTCCGTGGCTTGGCAATAAAGGACAGCTAAAGGGTATTAAGGACTGGCTCTATATATACTAGAAAATAGACCTAAATAGACTAAGAAAAGAGTAGACATAGCAATGGGCCTTCTATAATGGAATAGTGCTAAAGAATAGTAATAGGAAACATATAAACTGGAAAAACTACTATTAAGTACGGCCTATGGACTTAGTAGTAACACCTAGCTAGTAATGTCCGTAGACTTACTTTGTTACAGCGCTGGTGGAAAACGGTACTGGCAAATTGCCGCAACTTGCCGCAAGTTGCCGTCACGTAATGGCAAGTTGCCATCACGTGACCAGATGATTGTATATAGCTTCAAGCGGTGCTTCCGTTCTTCCCCTTTTCTTTCTCTAGCTTTGGATCCTCGTTTATAGACAATCCAATCGTATAGGCTTGCGCGACCCTCTTGCCGTGCTCGTGCCTTAATTAACCGAGTCGCTAATATTATCCAAAGCTCGTCACCACTCTTCTTTCCTAAGAAGGAACTCAAAAAATATCTACAAGGCCATAAACAGGACAAGGACACAGAATAGGACCCTAAGGACATCACCAGGACCACAAGGACAGGATAGACCCCCAAGAACTAAAAAAACACAAACAGAACGCGAAACCTAAGAATAGAACACGCATGGACCAGAACCCCTAGGAAATAAACAAATACTAGAAATTACCTAATACCCCTACCACCATGCTAAGAAATACAGCAGCTGGCAAAGCTGCTGTAGGACCCGTAAATACCTCTAATAGTGAAACAGTCGCCGTTTTAACCCCCTAGAAAAAGCTCGCAGCAGCTAATACCAAAATTAAACAGCTTTAAGAGCTGCTTAAAACCAGAGACACCCCTATACCTAATAAGGAGTTATTAGACACCTAGAGACTTGCTATAGTCCTTAAGGCCCTAGCCCAACGTACTATATTAGCATTATCACGGTCCGCAAAGGTCGTGGACCCCCTATTACTTACAGACGGAACTAACCCTATATTTAACAATTAGAAGATTTAACTGTAAGACAAGCTTAAAGTTAATACAGACCACTTCCCTACTACCCAAGCTAAAATGGCCTATATCTTCGGCCGTACTAGTGGGGACGCATAGACGCATCTACATCCGCGATATGCCCAGGACTTGGCAGACCCCTTCCTCTCTAGAGAAAAAATAATCAACCACCTATCTTCCATTTATAAGGACCCCTATAAGATACAGAACGCCCACCTTGACTATAAAGCCCTTAATATAAAAACGACAGAGACCTTTTTGGTCTTCTAGACCCACTTTCTACACCTAGCCGGACAGGCTCGAATCCCCTAGGAAGATTTAATGCCAGACCTCTTTAACAAGCTTACCCTAGACCTACAACGCGCCGTACTCCCAGTTTATACTACCGTATAGACGCTAAAGGAGCTTACGGACTAGTGCCTAGCTATTAACTAGGGCCTCTGCCGAATTAAGGCACGTGCCGAGCGGTATAAAACTAGAAGCTCTGCCAACCAGAACACAAGTACTATAAGAACGGGCTATAGCACCCTAGCAAGATCTGCAACCCCTATAGCACCAACTATACCGCCTACTGTTAACCCAGCGGCTAGCCGTGCAGCTAGCCCCACGGCGGGTCCAGCGAATACTTAATCTATATACAATAACCCCTATAGACAGGCCCTTAGCAATCAAGGAGCCTGCTTCTTATACGGCCAGAAAGACCACTTTGTAAAAGACTGCCTAACAGCAGCAAAGACAAACAAGGTCCTATTAATTCAGGAGGATAGCATAGAGTTAGAAAAAAAGGAACCCTAGAGCAAGACTTCTCTCTAGGGTCAAAAGGAATTAACATATCACATATTAATCTAGGTCGGCTAGTTGGTAGAAGAAGCTACACTATCCCTTATACTTTATTCCGCAATAGATATCAAGTTTTAACTTCTGCTTTAGCTGACTCTAGAGTAAATACCTTTGCCTTAATAGACACACAGTGTACTATAAAGCTAGCTGACTTTTTAAATGCACCCCTTAAAGAACTGCCCAAACCAATTCCTATTTACGGGTATAACGGACGGATAGGACCGCCTATTATAACTATCTTGCGGATTCACCTCCGTGTAGACGGACAAAGGTAGTATAACGTCCCCTTTCTCATTACGGACCTAGGAAGCCATAATATAATCTTAAAAAGAAAATAGCTAGCCTATCTAGGCTTACAGCTTAATATATAGAGTAGACGGCTTATCTGGCCCAAAACCCTACCCCCAACACCTTCTTTTATAAAGGAAATCAGCATTACAATGGAAAATCTTATACGGCCACAAATAAACACCATTTACTAGGCCAATGCTATGCGTAGAGACCAGGCTTTTAAAAAGGACGTACAGCTTAACCCGTAATGGATCTATATACTACGCCGCCCCCAGACTACCTATATTATGCCACCCGCACTAAAGATTAAAAAAGTCAATAAAAAGCTAGTAGAGCTCCCCGCAGGGAACTCAGGCCCCATATAGCCACAAAAAATAGCAAGGAGCATTAAACGCTATACTAAACATATAGACCGGAGGGATAACTTGCAAAAGATAGAACAGGAGCTAAGAAAGATTATAAACCCTAAACCGCAAAATACAGCCTAATAACAGTCCGTAAAGAAACCTATAGACCTCCTACTAGTTAACATCTACTATATCAGCGCCATAAAATTCTACCAGAACTTGGTCTAACCTAATACTATTACCTTTACTACTAGCTTATATGAAATTGATCGAATAATTAAGGAAAAGGAAAATAAGCTTAGCAAATAGGAAGGCGAGCTTATGGACAAGAAGCTAGTAGAACAGAAACTACCCTATTAATACTAAAAATTCAAGGACGTGTTCTCCAAGACAGTGTCTAATATACTTCCGCCTCACCAACCGTACGACCACAAGATTAAGATTAAGCTAGATAAGGAAGACACACTTAGCTATAGCCCCCTTTATTAGCAGTCTACTGCCGAATTATAGGCTACAAAGCAGTACCTTATTAATAACCTAAATAAGGGCTTTATTAAACCTAGTTAAGCCCCTTTTAACTCGCCTATTCTCTTTGCCAAAAAGCTAAATAGAGGACTTTATTTCTATATCAACTACCATAAACTAAATAACATAACCCGCAAGGACCGCTACCTACTACCCTTACTTAATAAGACTTTAACCCAAATAAGTAGAGCTAAAATCTTTACTAAGCTCGATATCCGTTAGGCCTTTTACCAGATTAGGATAGACCCTAGATTAGAAGATCTTACTATATTTTAGACCCGTTACGGAACATATAAATATAAAGTACTTCCTTTTAGACTAACCAACGGACCGGCTACATACCAGCAATATATAAATGATATACTCTTTAACTACCTTAACGACTTCTATACGGCCTACCTAGATAACATTATAATCTACTCTAAGAATAAGCTAGAACACAAGGAGCATATCTATAAAGTCCTATAATAGCTCCGCAAGGCCGGCCTCTAGGCCAATATTAAGAAATTAGAATTTAGTGTTAAGCGTATAAAGTACCTAGGCTTTATTATTAGTATAAATAAAATTAAGGCCAACCTAGAGAAAACGGCCGCAATTAACTAGTGGACACCACCACGGACTATAAAGGGGGTGCAATCATTTTTAGGTTTTTATAACTTCTACCAATGCTTTATTAAGAACTACAGTAGGATCGCCTAGCCTCTTAACCACCTTACTAGGAAAGACCAGCCATTCCACTTTAACGCTATATATATACAGGCCTTTAATAAGCTTAAAAAACGGCTGGTATTAGCTCCCCTACTTGCCCACTTTAACCCAGAACAGCCCTTAATGCTAAAAACTAATGCCTTAGACGGCGTAATAGCTGGTGTTTTCTCCTAGAAGCAACCAGACGGAGAATGGCACCCTATAGCATATTATTCCAAGACTATAATAGATGCCAAGCTAAACTACCACATCCATAATAAAGAAATGCTGGCTATTATCTCTAGCTTTTAGCACTGGCATATATAGCTAGAGGGGACCCCTAAGCCCATTAAGGTAGTTTTAAATCACAAGGCCCTAAAATACTTCATAACAACCAAGGCCCTTACGGCCCGGTAGGCACGCTAGGCGGATATCCTATCTTAATTCAACTTCTTAATTACGTATAGACTAGGCGCTACAAACCGTGCAAATGCTCTTATAAGGCGTAAATAGGACCTAGGTAACTAGGCAGCTATAAAGATCTTATTACAGACCTAGACCCTACTACAACTAGAGCACCTCAACCCCCAGATATAGGCAGAACTAAATACAGACCCTTTAGACGCCAAAATATATCCCATCAACTCCACAGAACTTAACCTTATTAATAAACTACTGCAGGCAAACCGTACGGCCCCTTCTCTATAGGAGTACCGCGAAAAGGTAAAGGATGCTACTAGCCCATGGTCCCTTAAAAACGGACTACTTAAGCACTGGAAATAGCTGGTGGTGGCAGAGGAATAGAATTTACGGACTTGGCTTATTACTAAAGCATATACCTAGGTCTCTACGGCCCACCCCAGAAAAAATAAGACCCGCAGAATTATTGGCGACCGCTACTACTAGCCTAGAATAGTTACGGATATTAACCGCTATATACAGAACTGCAATAACTGCCGTAGGTTTATAATTCCACGAGATAAGACCTTAGGGCTATTAAAGCCACTCCTAATACCAGAACGCCCCTAGCAGTATATCTTTATAGACTTCCACAAGTTACCTACGGACCACAACAGATATAATATAGTTATAATCCTAGTTAACCACTTTAGCAAGCGCCCGTTCTTAATCCCCTATTATAAGAATATTGATGCTAAAGAGGCGGCCCAACTATATATCCACTATGTCTACCAAATTTACGGACTACTAGATACTATTATATCCAACCACAGGCCGCAGTTTATATTAGCCTTCTAGAACGAGTTCACCCAAATCCTAGGTATTAGGCTAAAGCTCTCTACAGCATACTACCCCCAGACAGACGGTTAGACAGAGATTGTAAATTAATACTTAGACTAGAGACTCCGGCCCTTTATTAACTACTTTTAGGATAACTAGAGTAGACTACTACCTATAATAGACTACGCCCAGGCAACCCTACCCTATAATTCTACAGGGTTTGCACCTATTTAGCTAGAAATAGGATACTTACCCTATATAAGCTTTAACTGGGAGAGACCAGAAGGACCACAGACCGTATATAAAAAACTATCTTATAAGGAAGCACAGCAGTATGCTAGACGCTTAGAAGAAGTATAGACGGTAGCCTATAAGAACCTAGAGAAGGCCCAGAAATTAATAGAACAGTAGGCAAATAAGCACAGGCGCAAGCCTGACTTTACTATAAGCGACAAGGTCTGGGTTACAACAAAAAACTAAAAGATAGAACGGCCTAGCCATAAGCTAGACTATAAGATGGCAGGACCGTATAAGATCCTTAATAAAGAAGGAAACTTATATAAGGTTAAACTCCTAGACTTAATTAAAGTCCACCCTATTTTCTTACTAGATAAGCTATGGAAAGCTATAAATAACCCACTACCTAGACAAAAGAATGAGCCTCCACTGCCGATTTAAGTTAATAGCGACGATAAATAGGAAGTTAATAAAATACTAGCCTATAAACTAGTACAAGGAACGCTAAAATACCGTATCTAATAGAAAGGTTACAATCTAGACCCAACCTGGTACCCCACTTGGAACTTTATAGGTTGCCCCTAAAAGCTTAAAGAATTTTATAACTAATACCCTAACGAGCCAGGACCCCCAAAGTATCTAGACAAGTAGATGGAGTGCTAGTATAGCAAAGATAACAAGCTACCTATCAAGCACATAGATAAGAACACCCCACGGACATACAAAGCCTAAGGGCAGGCTTTTTTGGAGGGGGGGGTAATGTTACGGCGCTGGTGGAAAACGGTACTGGCAAATTACCGCAACTTGCCGCAACTTGCCGTCACGTGATAGTAAGTTGCCATCACGTGACCAGATAATTGTATATAGCTTTAAGCGGTGCTTCCGTTCTTCCCCTTCCCTTTCTCTAGCTTTGGATTCTCGTTTATAGACAATCCAATCGTACAGGCTTGCGCGACCCTCTTGCCGTGCTCGTGCCTCGATTGACCGAGTCGCTAACATACTTAATACCTAAAAACAGCTATATAACCAGGACAACCATTAAGCAGCAGGCACCGCTATAGGAGAAAAATATATAACTAGGAGAATGCATCCTAATTATATTATGGCCTATAGATAAAACAGCTAAAGCTAGAAAGAGAAATAAATTATCTAATCCTTAGAGACAGTTTTAAAGACAGATGCTTAACTAGGTTAGCTATTAACCGTAGGCTCTAAAGTAGGTATAAAATGTTTAACTAGGAGATAGTTAAGTTCTAAGGTAGGGGAGGGGATGTAGGTAACGACCGTATAAAAGATTTCTATTTATCTGCTTAATTACGGTATTTCCTAAAGCTCCTTTCTTATTTACTTTCCTAGTTAAGACGCGTTAGTCGCAACAACCTACTATAAAGATGCTAGTTTAGCTTACCGCCTATTACCGAGCCAATAGTAATTTTCTATCCCTAGAATAGAAAATCCTAATTAGTCTATTTAGCAGTAGAGCCGGCAGAACTCTACACCGCCCCTTAGAATTTAATAATTATACTAGCTATACGACGAAAACGGTACTAAGAGCCTTAATTAATTACACGGATATAGAGCTAATTATATAATGCAGAGCTAAACGCAGAGCCTTAATCGCGGAAGCCTTGATTAGTTAAAGAATCAAATTAAGCCAGAGCCTCGATACTAGCACGTTACCGTCACTAAAGCAAATTAATCAAATGTTATCTAATCAGAGCCTTTAACCGGGCCGACCTTTTTCCTTATTTAAACGACAGCTAATCGTAGCTCCGTAACCGCTATCTAAACTTAGTACTGCGCTAGCTATATAATAAGAATAGACACTATAGTAAGGAAGGGACCTATATAAGGGCAGGAATATAACATTTAAAAAACAAGTACTGCGGAAACGGCCTAAACTATCCTTATGCGACTAAAGACAGGACTAAGCCATATTGGGATAAGCTAGTAAGGGATCTTATTAAGGATTATAAGGGGAACAGGAATTGGATGTATAGAAGCCACCGCTTTTCCTTAAAAGTCGTTTTAATAAAGGACTGTGTTATGGACATAAGGGCAAGGGATATGCAATAGAGGTAGTTATAATAACCAAGAAGCTGCCGCCAGATAGTTCCGAAGGACGACTTAAACAAAGTGCGGAGTTAGCAGGACAATAACAAAGAGACTAGAAGCAGAAGACAATCTTAAAAAGGTTCTTAAGCTAGAAGAAGATCAAGAATACGCGAGTATATTGCTAGCAGTGGGGGCAAGAAAGCAGCCGTAAAAGCCCAGGAATATGCCGAAAGAGTTAAAAGCAAGGACGGACCTAGAAAGGGAAGAAAGCAGCTATAAAAGACGTCCTAGAAAAGCACTGGGCCCGTGGAAATGGTCTATTAAAAGCTGCCGTTTATACTTATAAGGAAGGAAGTCTTAGGACAGGTCTCTAGATTGGACATCTAGTAGACACTAAGAGCCTTAATTAACTATAGATATAGAGCCCCAATTAAACAACTGTATAGCCAGAGTCTTAATTAACTATCTGTAAATACAGAGCCTATGGATATAGAGCCTTAATAGAACGTCAACGGATTTAAAGCTTTAATTAAGCATATAATAATACAGGGTCTTAATTGGACAATAATATAGAAGCTTAACTAAACGCCTGTAATATAAAGCCTTAATTAATTGTATAGTAAAAGACGCCTTAAGTTAAGCCAGAGCCTTAGTTAAATCTTAATTAATTAGACGCCATCTCTGCAGTTAAGTTAGATTAATTATAGCTTTTAACCAGGCCGACCTAATACCCTATTTAAACGTTAGTTAATTATACGTTATTATAGTCAAATTAAATTAGTTACCGTTGCTATTAGATATCTTTAATTAGCAGTTAAAGATCCTATAATAGCAGATAGATAGGTACTAGACCTAATTAGGAAACCAGTATACGGCCGGAAGATTATTGGAAGCACCGCTAGTTAACGTTTTAGAGCCTTTGCAGGAACCTCTCCCTTAGACCCCCCTTTATTAACCAACTGGCCGCCACTAACTAACCGCTACTAACTAAATGTTATTAACCGTTCTATTACTGCTGCTACTGCTACTACTACTATTCTAACTATTCTAACTGCTGTTTCTAACCGTTCCATTCCGCTGTTCTACTTATTCTACCACTACTACTAACTGACTGCTATTAACCGACTGCTATTAACCGACTGCTATTAACCGACTGCTATTAACCGACTGCTATTAACCGACTGCTATTAACCGTCTATCACTACCAAGATTTCTGTTATTAAAAGTTCTGCTACTAGATGTCTTACTGCTTACTAACTGTTATCGAGTTCTTCTACCGAGTGTTCTACCGCTAACTATTCTACCGCTAACCGTTCTACCGCTAATCGTTCTGTTTTACTGCGCTAGATATCTGCTTTTATTGCTATTTTTATCGCTGTTACTGTTAACGCTATTACTACTGCCGTTATTATTTCTGGTTTACTGCTGTCCTAGTTGCTACTAGTAGGAATATTGGATCTTAGCTATAGATGGCGGAAAGACGCCGTAGAATAGTTCTATAGGAGGGCTAAGGATAAGGTTACCTATATTCTTTTGGGGATGCGCTTTCCTTTATCTATTCCGCTTTTGCTATACTTTCGTTTGGCTATTCTTCTATAGTATAGAACGTTAGGGGATAACGTTCTTAGTAGGGGAGGTATGTGGTGGTGTAGATTAGACATCGCCTACTGTCTTAGCATTTTCCTATATTTACAGAGCCTTTGGCTTTCCTCCCTCCTTCTTATATATTATCACGACCCTACCAGTTTACGGAATACATTCTTTTCTTTCTTACTAACTGCTTTCTACTAATTGATTCTAACTGATTACGATTAACTAACCGATAGACTAACAGACTAATAGACTGACTATACCGTGACTTTCTATCGGAGAGACACCGTACCCTCCCATAATAATACTTATGGTTATTAAAGGGGATTCGGGTTCGTTTACTATTTTAATAGTAGTTGTTTTAACGCAATATAGTATTAGGGCGTAAAGAGGCTTTAGGGAAGATTTAAAGGAATAGTATAAATTCTATCTAAATTTAAGGGTATATAGCTCTTTATAGAGAACAAGACGTTATATAAAGAAGAGAAAGGAATAATAAGAGAATTATATAATTAAATAGTTAGGGTCTTGGTGGTTAATGCGTGCGTATATACGCACGCGGTTTTCGACGGACTTTAGTAGAATTTAATTAACCTGGTAGAACTTAGTAGAAGTTAATTAAGCTAGCAGAATTCGGCAGAATTTGGTCAAAGCTTTGGAATTTATCTGTCGAGTGTTTTACCAAGACATTCCTACTGTAACTAGGCTAGTCCTATTACAGTTAATATAAGGTTAGGGCCACCTCTACTAATAACGCGCCTAAACCCTATATAAGGTCGCGTAGTAACTGCCCCCAAATACTTTTACACGCAATTTTAGGCAAAAAGGAATATAATTTAAGTTAAATTGGTACTTTATTGGGAAAATATTCGCGGGCTAGGTTTCAAGTTGACTTTATTAAGCGCGTTTCGCGTAATTAACATGCAGTTAACCAACTTAACATATTTAAAAGTTAAATGACACGCAATTGACCTGCAATTAACCAACTTGACATATTTAAAAGTTAAATAATACGCAGTTAACTAACTTATACATTCCTTAATATACAATTAAGGTAATATAATATATTATTTTTAAGTTATATGCTAATTGCAAGAGGCTCTGCACAAAGCTCTACACAAAGCTCTACACAAAGCTCTGCGTATAGAGGCTCTGCACGAGGCTCTGCACGAAGCTCTACACAAAGCTCTGCATAAAGCTCTACCGAAGCTCTCACGAAGCTCTGTACGAAGCTCTGCGACAGAGGCTCTGCACGAAGCTCTGCGAACAGAGGCTCTGCACGAAGCTCTGCACAAAGCTCTGCACAAAGCTCTGCGTATAGAGGCTCTGCACGAGGCTCTGCGCGAAGCTCTGCTCTACGCGAAGCTCTGCATCGGGTCCCCGCTATATTCCGATAGCCTACACGTGCCTCTGCCGAGTTGCAGCCACCTTATTTTTTACCCTTACATCCTCCCTACCTTAGGAGGCACTGGAACGGCAGCCAGCAGAGGACCGTCGCCAGAACCAGACGACCGTCTTATCTCAGTAAGCGACTCAGGCGGCAAACGAGATAAATCTCGCTAGTACTTAACTAGCATAGCTTTATATAAAACCCCTACTAGCTTTATTAAACCCCTGCTAGCGTTATATAACCCCTGCAATTAGAAGCGCTGTCTCATTTGCCGTCTGAGGGCCTTTGGTGCGAAAATATATGGGTGCCGACTTATTAATGGAACGCGACACTGCTAAAGAGCAATATATCTCCACTAGTTGACTAGTTAACCACTGCAAAAGGTAATTGATTCTATTTCAAGGGCCGCTTTATTTATCTATATACTTATTTATGCATTTTAGCTAATATAAAGTTCTAAAATTATAGGTCGAAATTTCTTAACGCGTCTTATTGTGCCGACTTGTACGCGAATCCTCTCTTAATGCCTTAAAGCAAGCGGTATTACCAATAACAACGTGGCGACCTGCGCTATAACCCTTTGGCTTCTCTAGCCTCTTTAACTCCTCCTAAGGCCTAGTTATATACTGCCTGAATAAAATATATACTAACCTTAACTATCCTATAGCTCCAGAGGCTTGTATTAGATAGTTTTAAACCCTAGAATGTTAAGCATTAAATGGAAATGCTTACCTGTGCTATATACCGACTCCTTAGGGTAAATAATCCCTATACTTAGCAGGTTAGGGCGCTTCGCCAACTGGTTTATAGAATAGGGGATACTATACTTATTGCAAAAACTAGTTTTAGTAAAAGTATTATATTCTATGCTTTCTTAGTCTTAACTAGCCAGATTATAATACAGCTTATCCTATTAAGTAAGCTAGGGGGGGAATAGGTTAAGTTAATTTGTTAATACCCTAGTATAAACCTATATTTAATATTAGTGGATATAAAATTCTAGAACCCTTAACTGCTTAAGGATATTAAGAATGGTGTATATACCTATATACTACTTAGGCTAGAGCAAGCTATATCTCCTAAATTCTGGAAGGTCCTATAGGACCTATTCTTCTAGTGTTAAGTTGGACTAGTGGCTATTAATGAGTATTATGTGCTCTACTAGTAAAAGGAGTTTTAGAATGACTTTATCTTAATTTATAAACTACGCCGGTCTCTTCTATTAAGTATTATTTTCTTTAGCTGCTCTATAACTATAGATATTAAGATAGAGTAAGCAGTGAAAAAATATAGTAGGTTTTAGCTGGAGGGAACTAAACTAGGTATGTTGGAGATTATCCGCACGTCTATTAACCGACCGGATATCTTAATTTATATGTTTCCAATACTAAAAGGAAAGATAAACTACTATAAGTAGTTATACTTCTTACTTAACTAAGCAGTTAAGTCTTTAGGCAGTAGCTTAACCCCTTAGAAAATCCTAAAAATAATTGTATTTCTTAATAGTAGAAGACGTATCACGGCAGTCTCTTAGTACCTTAAGGAGTCTCTTATCCAGAAGGGCTACTTGGCGCGTCTTATCAACTAGACAGTTGGGATATATATATCTTATATAGCGAAGCATAATTAGGATAGGATATATAATATCTTCTACGGTAAGCAGTTGGATATTTGGATTATAGTAGCCATAACTGCTCTTGGAATAGGTATAGATATCCTAGATATTTATAGGGTTATCTAATGGAATTTCCCAATTATAGATAATATTAGAGATCTATGGCAGAGGTTTGGTTGTGTAGCAAGGGGTCATAATAAAACTAGAGTAGCTATATTCTTTGTGCTATATTAGGCGTTTAATTGGCTAGGATACTAGAAGGAGTTAACTTAAGAAGAAGTTACTAGTTAAATAACGTCTAAGCCAAAACATAGACGTAATATGCTCTTATATAATTGCTAAGTAAGTCAATTACAGTAATTATTTTCTTAGGGGAGCAGTCGCGAGTCTAATTTAGATTATAATGGCAACTTATTGGACTAGTACCCTTATTTAAACCGGGAACTTAACGGTATAGCTACTAACTAGTTAACTAGTAAGAATAAAGTTTATCCTTAAACAAAGTAGGAGATTAAAAGTAGGGACTCTATAAGTGATTGTTAAAGGGCTATACTAAACAGTAACTGCTACTGTAAATACCTATTTAAGTTTCTCCAGGAGGATAAATGTGATCCTAAAATGCAAACTCTAAAGGCACTATAAGAGAGTTGTTGCAATGGTATAAGTTATAACCCTAATCTTCTTGTTATAACCACTGCTCTAACTACTCCTGTCTCCCTTTAAAAACTAACCTTATGCTTAAAGCAAGGTATTGCTCTCTAATAGCTAGTTAAGTGGTGTTAAGTATAAGTGGATAAGTTGGTCCTAATAGAAGAGAGATTTGCTCTAATGCCTTCTTTATATTTCTTACCTAGTTACTACTAGTGGGCAATTGCATATGCCTTTAATAAGGTTACCTTGGCTACTAAGTTTCCAATATAGACTATAGAAGATCTCCGTAAGTATTTCCTATTAGACGAGTGGAAGCATGCTATAGCTTAGGGAAAGTAGCTAGTTTAGTTCCTTTGCCAGAATATAGACAGCATACTAGCTAAATAGTTAGAGTCTAGGAAATCCAAGAAACTGGTATCTAGCACTAGTAACCCATTACCTAGGGCTGGTAGCGCTAGTAATAGTAAGCTTACAGCCAACAAATAAAGGGTATAGGTTATAAAAAGACAAACCAAGATTAATAATAAGACTGCTTTACTAGTTATATTATAGCAGAAAAAGCTTATAGAGAACCATATACGCTTATTTGGCTTAGTATTAGAATTATCTTTCTTAATAGTGGTGCCGTCTTTAGCTAGAGGAGTTACTCTATCTCCCCTTAACTAGTTTGGTATGCCATCCCCTCCGCTATAGTATAACTAGTCACTAGGACGAGATTGTAGTAGTTCTTTACACTAGTTATAGCAGCGAGAAATTAAATATAAGTAGTCGCAGGAACTAAAATCGTAGAGTAGTGAGAGTGTAGTGCCGGAGACTTAACTGCTGGTGCCGGAGACTTAACTAGTGGACTCGCAGACTGCTTTGCCGACTAATAGTATGGAGCCTAGCTTGGAACTACCTATAACTCCTAGCAGTGGAACTTATAGAGGTAGGAAAAGAAGGGTAAGGACCGCAAATTCCACTGCTAATAAGATATAGTGGGGTTTAGAGGGTACAGCTTCTATCTTGCATAGGCGGCCAATATTAGTACCTATTAGTGAGAATATTAGCGGCCTAGTGTTAAAAAACCATAGTAAAGAGATAAGAAATGATGGGCGGGATAGGCGCAAGTGGTTGTTAACACCAAAAGCTATATATTTAGGAATGTGGGAGGTGTAAATAAGAGGGGCTTGACATTTCTAGATAGTCTACCTTTATTATATACTAGTAGGGTATAAGTAGTTAATCTCTAAGTAAACTTTTATATTAAATTAAACTAGAAAGCAGTTAAGGAATTAATTGGCCTATTTATTTAACTATTTTAAAGGCTATAAGTTACTACTTATTTATCCTAAAAAGAGAACTATAAACCTACCTATTAAACTATCCATTAAACTATAATCCACTAGTCGTATGCGCGATTCCTAGGTAGCTTATAAAATATGCTCCTTATTATTATAGATGTCTATAAATATAGGTCTAGGCCAACGGGTTAATTAGGGAGGAGCCTAATAAGTTAATAATAAAGAATTTTGAGCAGTCTAATTATAAGGAGTAGACCGCTAGGAGGAAGGCTGGTAAGTTAAAGTAGAAGGAGTAGAGCGTTAGGAAGGAGTCTAAGGGGTTAAAGCTAAAGGAGTAGAGCATTAGGAGGGAGTCTAAGGAGTTAGGTAAGGATTTGTGGAGATGCGCAAGAGCGGCTAGATTAAGGAGTTAGGAGGAGGTAGTTGATCTACTGGCGGAGGTACACCATTATACCGCTTTATTTAGTCTAGAAACTAAGCTACCTGTCACGGGACTCCCTCGTTCTCACGTCTCTGCGCGTCTTTAACGTTCTTGACCCGTGCTCACGTTCGTCCCAAGACACCTGCGCACGTTCCCCTACAACCCCTATTTATACCCGTACCTGGCACACAAAGACTCTTCTTCTTCATCCAATGTCTTTGTATCAACCACGCATAGTTACGTATACGTAGCCTTCTCAATTACTACCTTGTTTAGTACATTGTATCCCGGTTCGTGCCTACTCCGTGACACTACCTATTTCTTAGAGTTACGAGTAAACCGGCTAACCAGTTAACTAAGACTTAAGATATTATTAAAGGAAATTGATAATATGCGTATTGTATTTCTATATGGCGGCAACTTATTAGAGAATAGATTAAGTAGTTATACTTAATAGTTTAGTTAATTATAAGTATTGAGACTCGCTACTACTATATATTAAGGTAGAATAAACGCTAAAAAAGTTAACCCGCGTATAATGCCAATCATAATAGCGCCCTAATAACTCGCTATATTGAGAAGATTGGTCTAACGTTCCTCTATCAGATAGACTGGTAGTAGTTAGGTAGATGTGCTTAAGGCTGCGCTATAAGATGCCGGAGTACCACAACTAGTTAATGTTAGAGTACCCCTACTAGTTAATGTTTGACCTGCGGAGAAGGCATATAGCTATCGTTGCCTCTCCCTAAGAGGCGTGGGCTCCTCGTTATCCGATAGCTTAATAGGGTTAGACTACTGTGACTCCTATAAGGCATATGGATATCATTGTCTCTTCCTAAAAAGCAGGGGCTCCTTATTATCCAACTGCTGCGGCTACTAAGACTACTAAGACTACTCCTAGCCGGCATTATCCTCATCCTTATTACTACTAATTATAATTAATTTACTAGCATCCTTACTACTCTTATTACTGCTAATTTGAGTTGGCTTACTTAAGGAGCTAAAGCGGATAGTATATAACTAGAGAGACTAGCGGCGGTTAACTGGGTTATAGTTTATATCCTAGGTTAACTGCTAGCCTACTTAATCCCTGCGAGCGACTGCTGCCTACCTGTCTATAGTAATAGTATTGGAGGTGCCTATTAACCAGTCTTTAATATTATTTAGAGTTACAATGTTTATGCCCTTAGGTAGAGTCTAGTTGCGGAGCCTATTAGGGTGAAGGTAAAGCGACAGCTGTTAAATTTATGACTTTAGGGACCCAGTAGTATATATCTCAAATAGGTTGAGATAGAGGATATTGAAAAAGTTAATATTAAGGAAAAAGGAGTTGGGACGGATGGCGAAGCTATTAGGATTATAAATGCTAACTATAATAAGTGATCTACTATAAGCAGTTAGTGAGACGGTCTTCTTAAGATAATAATATAAGAGATGTAAGGTACGAACCGTGTAGTAACTTAGAGAGGTGGACTGTGAGGAGTAAGGAGTTAGTGGGCAGTCGTTAACTGCAATAAATAAGGCAAAGAGAGTAGAAATAAGGGTAGTCTTTAACTGCAACTTAAGCAGTAGAGCAGCAGCAGTAGTGGAGGAACGAGAGTAGAAGAGCAGCGGCAGCAATAACAGCAATTGTTTAACTGTAGATAGAAGTAGCCACGGCGGAGGAGTATGGGCAAGAGTAGAGGTGGTAGTTAAAGATTGCTTACTGCTAGGTAGTTATAAAAGAAGTGGTTAGCGATAAGCTAAATAAGTAGTTGGGGGGGTAGTAAGCAATAAGCCGAATAGGTAGTTGAGGGGTTAAGGGGGTAAAGTGCAGCAGTTAAGTTAAGTGAAGTTAAAGTGAAGTAGTCAATAATCTCTATCCTTGGCATAGAATATATTATTAATTGCCTCTATATAATCTCTAAGTGCTAATAGCTTAGTAGTAGTAGTAGATTGCTCCTTATCTTTAGACGAAATAGAAATAATCTTATTAGGTATAGTAACATTTTAAAGATTAAATAAGTGAATTTTTTCTTTAAGAAGCTTTATACCATTAGCAAGAATATTAGTAGACTTAAATTAACCGTTATAATTACTATTAACTGCTTAGACATATGTATAACCCTCGGCCCAGAGATAGTATATAAGACTAAATATATTAGTAAGTGCTAACTTTTCACTATGTTTGGAATCGACTCTTTAACCAAATAAAGTCTCTAGTATAGTACGCAGTTAAGAAATATATAAACTAGAAAGCGTAACCTGTCTAAATATCTTTTTAACATTATAAGTGGAGTTCTTATATAGTTTTATGTTAATGGCATAGTAGTAGTTAATATGCTTTAGGGCAAGATTAATTGCTTTAAAGGTATTTGGTTAACCTACTAGATTTATTAGACTTAACATAAGAATTAATTGTTAAAGTTTAGCAGTCGCGATCTAATCTATAAGAAGCCATTAAAGATAAAGTATCTCGTACCTATACCGTGACTGCTTAGCCCTATAGAACCAGACAGAGAGTGGATTAATAAGTTAGCGGATTAGACCAATATTGCTATAATGGATAGCATGCTATAGGACCATAAAAGCTTTAACCTGTTGGAGATACCAATATATACTAAGAAACTCCTTGTTGTTATGCCCTTAACCGGTCCAAGCAGAGTAGGTAAATGCTTATTATTATATACGCTTAATTAACTTAAGAAATTAAGACGGAGTTAGCTGTATAATAGTATTATTATAGGACTCTTTCCTATTATTTTCCTTGCTATTAACCTCTTAGAACCACCCCTTAGTACTAAGTACGTTATACTAAAGTGCGACTACTTAAGCCGTCTAGCCTTATATAATTAATGGCTCAATAAAATAGAATTTAGCATTCTCTTATAAGATTCCATGCCGGTCCTAGTAGCTAATATTATAAAGGAGTGTAGCCTTTAAGTAAGTGCCAGGAGGACTCTCCTAGTGAGTACAAACTATAAGGTAGAGGAAACTTTAAAGGATATAAAAGAACGTGGGTAGCCTAAGTAACCAGTCCTAACGGTTAAAAGCTCAACCAGTAAGAGACTGCTTAGTTTTTACGCTCCTAATATATTAAATGGTCTTCTGGTCGCCCCAGGCGAGCCAAAGGCACTAGGTAAAATGGCCCGACTCGTCATCCTCTTTAAGGCCAAGTTTGTAGATCTAGATATCCTAATAGACACTATATGTACCTTTAATTGTACCCTTATTATAAAAAATCGCACCTAGCTGTTACAGAGCAGTCTTTTAAGGAGATAGTAGGTTAAGCTTTAGTACTATAGGAAAAAGACCTAGCTTACTACTAAAAATATATTTAACTGCTTGTAAATAAAGCTTGCGGATAGCAGTAGTAACAAAGTATATTAATAACTGCTATAAGATATAGTCCCGTTAAAGACCTAGAGATAAGATAATATTGTTAAAAAGAAGCGGTTGTGACGGGTTAAATATTAACTGCTTAAGGCTAGTAGTTGGAATCTTAGGATAAAGGACAAGAAGCGCAGTGGTTATGTTATGTATTTTTATTCTAAAAGACCCAAGCACTTAATCTCTAACGTCGTCCTTAAAATTAAAGTTATTATAGACTAGTAGCGCTTAAGAATTGACTGCAAGGCTTTATAGCTTATTCTTTTTATTAGTTAGCTATATAAAATAGAGGCTAAGGGATTAAATCTTCCTTTGTGTTATTAGCAATATCTATAAGGTGTTAATTGATATATTTATAACCATTATAGAGACCTAGCCTAGCTAATACCTTAATAACTTGACACTTGATACCACTTCCAAGTAGGTAGATTCCTAATATTTTTGCAAAGAAATTGGCAGTAAACTGTGTACGACTCCTATAGATAATAGAAGTGATTAAATACAACTGCTGCTAGACTATCTTGGAATTGCCTAACCCTTTATAACTGCTCTAGCCCTAGCATTAATTGCTTATAAGCTTTTTAAGCAGAGCAGTCTATATAGGAGTAGTTAAGTTAATTTTTTCTAACACTTAAGAGAAGTTAACCTTCTCCATAGAGGTAGAGTGGTTAAATTTGTTAAAATATAGCTGCCCAAGCAGTGCATCGAGTTCTTGGATAAGTTTTGTTAAGGAAATGTCCCCTACTGATATGTAACTAGTTAATTAAAGGGCTGTATAAACCTCTACTTATTCTAAAGCAGAACGTAATAACAAGAGCCGCTAACTAATATAGATGCCATCTAATCTACTATTAACACCCTCTATAATCTATGCCTTAAGGAATTTCTTAATATTAAAGTTGTTCTGCTGCTATAGTATTTATGTCGCCTATAGCTTTTGGCGCTGGGAAAGAGGGCTCTGCCGTTTTCTAATTCGCCTTTAGTAACTGGTAAGGGGTATAGTTGCTTGCCTTTAAGGCGATGGAGATATAGAGGACGGTGTTAAGGGGGAAAGGGAGTCGATATTGGAGAGTAGGGAGAATAAGGACGTGTTGGTGTCTACCTAAATACTAAAAGCGCGTAACTTATAAGGAAGTGGTGTTCCTATTATAAAAAAGTAATTAATTGTGGAGGAGACCGGTCTAACTTAACTCGTCAGCTTATTAGGTTAAAAAGGTATTATTAGGGAGTTAAATATATAGGAGGAAGTGTCTCTTATACAAAATTGCTTAGATTAAAGTTGAGCGCTATAGAGTTCCGCACTAAAGGTCCTTAGACGGCAGGGCAAACTAAAGGTTAGTAGATAGCTAATTGGTTAAAAAAAAGTAGCGTTTTTTAGGATAGAGACTAGTGACACTTTAGTATTAGTAAGTGCGCCTTTAGTTTGCCCTTGCTATCTAAGTCGCTTACTGAGATAACGACCGTCGCCAGAACTAGATAACCGTCCTAAAGCCAGACAACCGTTACCAGAACTAGACGACGACCTTTTAAATAACTAGCCAGCGAATACCACAAACGATTCAATTAATCGATTGATTAAATTTGATATCGGCCCATTACCGAATCGAATTAAGGCTTCCTAGGGAGGCACCTTAGATAACCACCGTTCAAATATATAGCTAGCGAACGGCCATAGACAATGATTTGAGCCTTTAATCGTGTCAGAATTAGCGCTAGGGATGCTAACTAAGCTCTAGACACATTGCGAGGTCATTGTCTCGTTCCCAGACCTTCTTGCCAAGGCTTACCTTGCCAAGACGCTAACCGCTTTTGGCAAGACCTTCGTTAGATTAATCTGTTATGTAAGCAGCTTATGATTGGATTATTGTCTGGGACCGAGATAACGAGGTCAAGTTACCTCAGTGGACTCATACTAAGAAATCGATTGCGCTGGCGCGCTGAACTCCTTCGGATATTTGATCGATTTCTTAGTCTGAGGCACTTAGGCGAGATTTCTATGGAAGCACGAGCTTTTTTAATAAGGAAAACTCATAAACCCTAACAAAATTGATCAACATCCCTATAACATTTTTTAAAATAAAAAGTATATTAAATTATTTAGGAGATCTAGCTCTATAAATTATGAGATTTTAGGCTTTTATACCTTTACGTGGGCTTGTATATAAAAGTACTTAAAAGTGTTGATAATTTTAATAATAGGAATTCTCACTTTAACGAAATTAATCTTAAATTTGGAAGGGGATAATGCAATTTAGAGATCTTTAATATATAAAGTAGCCCTCTAAGATTTATTTATGAACTTTTAAAAACTTTATTTTATTATATAGTAGAGGAAATCCCCTTATAAAATTGCTAAAACTATAATTTTTATTGATAATTTTAACAAAACTCGCTAAACGCTCTTAGACGTGATTTTGGTGGATGTTAGTTAGCTTGCTGACGGGCCGAAGAAACATCCGCTCCAATCAAATTCACGTCTGAGCTCGCTGAGGTAAGAGGTCAAGCTCTGCATGCAATCTACAAAGACATCAACCGCATCTACTGCATTAATAGTATGTCCACGGTTCAATTTATGTGGCTGAATCAGCAGCTGAGTCAGATTTTGCAGGCTAAGAGGCCCGTGCGCTTAGCGTATGTGGATGTTACCCCATGTCCACGGTCGACCTACAATCGCCAGCGACGCCGCGCTCTTAACACCTGTCGAGCGCTATGCGTAGAGCTAGTTAAGAGCTCTCTGCTCACACTAGAATGGTAAGAATTGGCCATAAGTTAATAAAGATATTTATATTTTAAGTTGGGCGCCGCTATTATACAAGTACCCTACTAAACTTATACCGCACTAAAATAAGCCCCTAAGGGGCTATAAACAAAGGCTTTAATAGAAGACTCCTTAGTATTTTAGAGATATATACTATTTAATAGCTTTTCTACCCGCTTAAAGCCGTTTATAAAGCTGATCTAGTGAGCACTATATTTACTCCTACTATAGATTAACCTACTATATAGCCGCTTTCTTACTAACCCTTTGGGCCTATATAACCTACTTAATCTCCTTAATAACCTTAAGCCGTAGGGAGTACTACTAAAGCTTACTCTACTAGCCGGCCCGCTATCTAGTACCCTATTTGGAATCTAGCGCTATTATAGAAGGATTACCTCTAAGCCCCTTAGTCCACTTACGCTAAAGGGCCTATATGGACTTTACCGCGTGGTATATACAATACATGGGCGGCTATTTAGGCTGGAGCTTAAGCCTAAGCTTAGACTTGGGCCCTTACTGCGGCTACAGCTGTAGTTACGGCGGCACTAGTAAAGGGAAAGCTATAGCGCTTACCTGGGCTAACGCATACTAGCTTAATTCCGTAATAGATAAAGGCGGCGCTAGTAGGTATGCCGTTAGTAGGTGTGCCGTTAGTAGGTATACTGTTGGTAGGTATGCTGTTAGACACAGATATATAGATGCCAAAGGGGCCTTAAGCCAAAAGGTAAGGCTGCTAAATGTAAGTAATTGAAGCTGTAAAGACTGTGTCTACTAGGACTTGGCTATACAGTTAAACAACGCCTGTAGCTCGCGTGCTCTCTAGTTATTTTTATGTGCTCTCTAGTTGTTCTAGGCGTCTATAGTCTTTAGGCAGTCCGCGATAGCTGGTATAGCTTGGTAGAGTATTAATAGCTGGCTAGGGCCTTCTTCCTCCTGCTATAGGCAGGTTTTAACCTTCTACGTAAAGGGTAGATAGGCTTTATACTAGAAGATAGGGTGGTTCTATATAGGGTTGCTTGGGAACATCTTATAGAGGACTACTAAGTCCTATAAAATAACCTCCTAGAGGTAGAATAGGAGGTTTATAGTGCCTATAGCCACGAGGTTGTTAATCTAACCGACCTAAGGGCTGAACCGACCCTTCTAGACGTCTAGCTCTGGCTAGATTGTTAACAGTAGTATATTAGGGGGGGGTGACGCTTGCCCTATAAATCTTAAAGCAGCCCATTTATGGCGTATAGCCGGCCATTGTCTATATAAACTTCTATAGTAGCGAGTTTAAGTAGTAGCTAACTATCTGCTTCTAGTTCTACCTTCTAGCGCGTCTAATCTAGTCCTTACTAACCCCTTTTAGCTCTGCCGTTTTAGCGCTAGCGCTTTATCTAATATAGGTTTTCTTCTATAAGAAGACGCTAATATACTAGAATGCCTTAGCAACCTACTCCTGCTATAAGTTATACAAGAAGGCCGCCTTATAGTCCCTAGTACTGCTCTTAATTAGGTGGATATTATACCACGCTAATTACTTGTTAAAGTCCGAGAATAGCTTATTGCTAAGGTCCTAGTAATATAGGAGGTAGAAAGCTAGCCCACTAAGTATATAAATAAGCGGCTTCTTATTATATAGAGCCCTAATAGTCTTAAGGCGGCTATACTAGTTCTGCTTACTAGCGTATATAGTAAATATTAGGGGTATACAGCGTGTAGGGCCTTTACTCTTAAACTTAAAGGTAAATAGGTTTAAGATCTTAGTGGAGCGCCTATTGCTACCGTGGGTAAGTATATAGTGGCCTAGTAGGATATCTATAAGCGTATAGAGGTAGCATTCTGGCGAGAAGTCTCTGTAGGCCTATAGCTGGCGGTAAATGTTTTTAAACTTATCCTCTATATATCTGTTAAGTAGTATGTCTTTACCCTTATCCGCAAACTGGTTCTTTTCCTACTATGCATCCCTCTATTATAAAATCTTTAGGTACTCCCTAATATTATCCTCCTGTGGGGACTGGTAACTATTTATCCCTATAGCCTTCTGCGCCTAGTAGAGGTCTATTAGGGCTGTAATATAGCCGCGAACTAAGCGCTAGGAGAGCCGCGTCTTGTCCTAGGGTACGTTATTGCTAACCTTACAGCTTTTTACTTTTAGTAGCCGACCTATAACCTCCTTAATAAGGAAAAGGAGTAGCTTTTCTTCTATAATGGTATTGCTGTTATAGTACTACTTCTTCTTATAAAAGGCCTAGAAAGATACGCGTTAGCTATAAGTATACTACTCCATAAAGTACCTAGCTACCTACCTTAAACTCCATCTGCTTTGGCTTATCCCTTAACCCGTTAGAGTCCTACACTAAGGTCGCTTAAGTTCGCGACTAGATTTCATTGGGTATCTTTCGTTAATCCAGATACTTTAATTGGCTGATAATCGTTGGACGAATTTTAACGGGTTAAGGGATAATTTAGAGATATATTTTTAGGCCTCTTGGCATATATAAGGGCGAAGATACTCTGCGCGTTAGCGCGTGGTTTGGCATTATTCGCGATGTTAATCTCTACGTGACTAATTAACGCTATTTTTAAAATAGGACGCTGCTGGAGAAGTGGCGCCCTAGGGGGGGTTCCTATTTTTTAAATATACGTAGATATAGACTGGGGAAAAGAGGTAGAGAAAGTATATCTATTGGCTGCTTAGCGACCAGATAAGTAACCTTACTGTATAGGGTAAATATATAGTATACGGCTAGGCTAATAGGCTAATAGTATGCGTGTATTAGCGACTTAATTAGTAGGGGTAAAGATATTTAAATATATGCACGACTTAGCTATAGGCTTGGCTGTTAATATTCGCGAATATTAATAGGGGTTATATGTATTACATACGGCTTAGTGACTTATTAGGCGCTTAGCTAAGCCGTTAATACTAATAGTATATCCACGGTTTAATTTGTGTGGCTAAATTAGTAGCTAAGTTAGATTTTATAGGCAAAGAGGCCCGTACACTTAGTGTATATAAATATTACCCTATATCTACGGTTAACCTATAATTGCTAGCAACGCTGCGCTCTTAATACCTGTTAAGCGCTATATATAGAGCTAGTTAAGAGCTCTTTACTTGCACTAGAATGGTAAGAATTGGCTATAGGTTAATAAAGATATTTATATTTTAAGTTAGGCGCCGCTATTATATAAGTACCCCACTAAACTTATACCGTACTAAAATAAGCCCCTAAGGGGCTATAGATAAAGGCTTTAATAGAAAACTCCTTAGTATTTTATAGATATATACTATTTAATAGCTTTTCTACCTGCTTAAAGCTGTTTATAAAGCTAATCCAGCGAGTACTATATTTACTCCTACTATAGATTAACCTGCTATATAGCCGCTTCCTTACTAACCCTTTAGGCCTATATAACCCGCTTAATCTTTTTAATAACCTTAAGCTGTAGGGAGTACTATTAAAGCTTATTCTACCAGCTAGCCCGCTATTTAGTACCCTATTTAGAATCTAGCGCTGCTATAAAAGAATTACCTTTATGCCCCTTAGTTCACTTGCGCTAAAGGGCCTATATAGACTTTACTATGCGGTATATATAATATACAGGCGGCTGCTTAGGCTAGAGCTTAAGCCTAAGCTTAGACTTAGGCCCTTACTATAACTACGGCTATAGCTACGGTAGTACTAGTAAAGGGAAAGCTATAGTACTTGCCTAGGCTAACGCGTACTAGCTTAATTCCGCAATAGATAGCGGTAGTGTTACGGACAGCTTAAGTACGATGTTACGACTACTTAGGGAAGAGTCGGAAGAAGCTAGTTGGTTGATACAGGTATGGTCTAGGATGGAGCCAGTAGAGCCATGTGACGAGGAATAGTAACCGAGGTTACGTAGTATGCTACGTATTGAACGCAAGGAACGGGAGGAACTTATGTACTTTACGTATAACACGTACCTCACGTATAAGAGAGGGTTTCTTAGGCGTATAGTTATATATTTAAAGGACCTCAGTCCCTACCGTAGATAGTTCTCTCCTTGTAGTAAATCTTAGAATATAATTAGAGTTAATCTATTAGGCAACCACTCCACTAGTTATTATTACGTTGTTAACTTCTTGTTTACCTATATACCTAGCCCAATAATAGGACCCACCGTAGTTTTTACTATAAGGTTTTGTTACACATTTACTACCTAGTTATAGTATTAATAAAGTTAAATAATATGCCACCTAAAGCACTAGTCGCAATGCTATTAACGGTAATAACTACCTTAAGATTAGGAGACACTAGTATGGCAGATATAGACTTATAAGTAGTTATAAGAGGTTAGTTACAGGAAATGGTTAATTGCTTATTAGATAATAATAGGATACTTAAGGAACGCATTAATAGAATTAGTGTAGTAAAGGTTAAGTTACCGTTAATTAAATAATTCTTAGGAGAAAGATTAAAACTTAAAGGATTCCTTACGCAAATGCACTTTAAGGTTATATAGGAAGGAGTAAAGTTGGCAACACCTACAGATTAAGTGGCGTACGTAGGATTATTCTTAATAGGAAGAGCACTGGAATGGTTTAAACCTTACCTTATAGAGATACAAGTTAGCAGTATAACAACTACTAACTAAGACGTATAATTTATGTTTACTAGTTGGAACGGGTTTGTAGAAAGACTAATATAGATATTTAGAGACCCGGAAGCATTAACTATAGCGGAATAGAAGCTTTAAAACTTAGTATAACGTTCTTTAGTAATTAAGTACATAATATAGTTTTAGACACTTATAATATAGGTTAAGTGGAATAATAAGGCGCTTATGGCACAGTATAAACAGGGACTTAAGGCTAAAGTCTAGAACGCAATCATCCTAATAGAAGATGCGGAAAGTCTATAAGACTTAATAGATTAGTTAATAAAGATTAATAATAGAATCTATTAAAGGGAACAAGCTAAGAAAGGGCAAGATAGAGTTCTATAGTTATATAAGGCGCAGAGTACGTATCGGTAGATATAGAGCTAAAAACTATAGAATGGCGTAGAGCTAATAGACCTAAGTGGTACTAAAGAAACTAAGGAAACCTAGAGGTTAAGGATTAAGTAATTATAGGACTAGGGAGTAAAGGCTAAACCAGGGATCTTAATAGCAGAAGACGTTTAGGCGGACTCTATAATAAGAAAAATGGTTTAAAGATAGAGCTTATATAAATTGTGGAAAACAAGGTTATTTTACTAGAGACTATAGAGGTGGTTAAAGTAACTACGTGGTAAAAGGCACTAGGTTATTAGAGTATAATAATATAGATATAGGGATATTGCGCGGGACTAAGGAGTGTTTAATTAAATACTTTATGTTTTATTATAACAACGCATACCAAATTTATGAAGATGCTAAGTATGGCGCAAGCTATTGGCTATAAGAGCTAGAGTTAAGAGGACTTAAAGGAACTAGAGAGTTAGATGAAGAATAAGATTAACTTTATAAGCTAAATTAAGATATTAAAGCAACGTGCGGACAAAGATTAGTAACAATAATAATAGAGTTAGAGTACTTATTAATTAGTAGTAATAAGGGAGAAAATAAGGCTAACTAGGAGCACTTACACCTTAGTAACGTAATAGAAGTAGAGACTAAAACTACTATAGAACGTAGATTAGTAATGGGTATTATAACACCATTAGATATGGCATCTATCGCTTTATAAGATAGAAGGAGTAATATTTAGAGACGATTAAGTAAGCAGATAACTGCTAGTACTAGCTTACCACTTATAAAAGGTAAAAGGCTATAGGTCTAAGATTTTTATAAAGAGATAAAAAAAGCTCTAGACTTATAGGATGTGATAAGGATAGCTTAAGAACCTATAATGAATAAAAACCGATAGGAAAGAGTAGTAACTTAGTTTAGTAATAAATAAATAAGTATAGAACGCAAGTTTAAGAACTATAAGTTTAGGGAATAAATAAGAATGTTATTAGGAAGCCAAGATTTTAAGAAACAAATAAGGACTATAGTATTTAGCCTAAAGATTAAAAAGTTAATACTAAGATTAAAAAGTAAGACGACTTTAAAGATCTAGCTATAAGATATAGAAAACAGGAAACTATAGATAAGTTTAGATAAAGAATTATTGTATAGCAAGAGCAAAAGCTAGATAAGAGGTTAGCTAGGCTAGGTTATATAAGGGATAGAGCACCTATATAAAGAGTTACTAATAGGCCTAGTGCAGGGACGCCTAGAGTAAAGTAGTTAGATAAACTAGAATAAGAAGAAAATCTAGACATTCTAGTTAGATTTAAAGAAAGACATACTAAAGGATATTATAATATAGCAATAATAAGGTACTTTCTTATAGATAGACTATATACACTAAACTAGTTATACGGAAAGTGGTATAGGTAACGACATAATGATAAATAGGAAGACTTTTATATATAGCTAGATAAAAAAGTTGTCTAAGACTAACCTATTATGGAAAAACGCATAAGTCATATTAAAGGAGCGTTAATTATAATATTAAGGAACCTAGAAGAGGGATCTAGGGACTAGAGAGGAGAATGATAAATCTTAGTACCTATAGTAGAAATACTAGTAGTTAAGTTAACTAGGTATTGGTTTAAACTTAAGGATAAAGACAAGCTAAGAGTTAACCTAAGTTACCTAGCGTATTATACGTTATTGGGATAGCTTATATAGATAATGTATATAATATATATAGGATACTAAAAGACAAAAACTGGAAATACCTAGTAAGGATATATTGGGCACTAGAGGAAAAACGGTTTAGAAATGCTAAGTATATATATATATAGCACCTAGTAGAAGTGCAGAGTTAAGGGGACCTAATACTTTAACCTAGAAGATTCCATACGGAAGAATGCCTAGATAGATAATAGTAGTGGGACTACCTAAAGAACACTTATCTATGGCATATAGAGGAAAAGAAATAAACTAAGTATTAGCTAAAAGTGGACTAAGTATAGACAGGATATAGTAGCCAATAGTTAGGAAAAGGGGAGGCCTATAGGACTAGAGGGAACTAGTAGTAGAGCCTTAAACCCTTAAAGGAATCTAAAGATGACACCTAAACTTACAAGTTAAGTAGCAAGATTAACAGTTTAAAGCACTAATAGATAGTAGAGCAATAAGAAACTATATATTACTAGCAGTAGTAGAAAGGATAGGGTTACTATATAGATAAAAGAAACACCTATATCCACTTATAACAATTTTAGGAGATTAGATAGCCTATAGAGAAGGCATTATTAATCTTAAAATAGGACCTATTTAGTTAACTATTAAAGGGAGACCAGTTAGAACGTCTTTTAATATCTTACCGTTGGGAAAAGATAAGGCGAGACTAGGAATGCCTTAGTTACAGAAATACAATCTAAAGATTAGTTGGGTTATAGGTTAGGTCAATATTAGAGATACTTAATAACGCAAAGTGTAACAGTAAACTAAGTTGGTATAGTACCAAGTTAGAGCGACATATAAAGAGACTAAGTAAGGCTTAAGTTATATACCAAAGAGATACTACAAGTATAGTAAAAAGTTATAGTTACTAGAAAGTGAAAAGCTGTTAAAGTATATAGCATAGGACTATAAAATAGAATTGGAAGAAGGAACAAGTCTAAGGTTTTTTCTAATCTATAAGCTTACTAAAACCGAGTTAGTGGCACTTAAGGAGTTTGTCTAGGAGAACTTATAAAAGGGATATATTAGACCATTGCAGTTATTAGTAGGATATCCAGCACTGTTCATCCTAAAGAAAAACGGAAAACTTAGGATGTATATAGACTATAGATAGTTAAACAGCATTACCAGAAAGGATAGGTATCCTTTACCCTTAATTAGCGAAATCCAAGATAGAATAGGTAACGTAAAGATCTTTATAAAGATAGATCTAAGATGGGCATACTATTAGATTAGGATTAAGGAAGGCGACAAATAGAAGGCAGCCTTTAGGTTAAAGGAAGGACTATATAAGCTATTAGTTATATAGTTTAGGCTTATAAACGCACTAGTAATATTCCAGAAATGAATTAATAGTGTGTTAGGAGAATACCTTGACGAGTTTATTATAGCATATCTTAACAATATTATCATCTATTTAAAAAGTGAGAAAGAATATAGAGAACACGTTAAATAGGTCTTAAAGAGACTACAAGAAGAATAGATGCTAGTAGCTATTAAGAAATGCGAGTTCTTTATAAGAAAGACTAATTTTATAGAATTTATTATTAAACTAGGAAGAATTAGTATGGACCTAAAGAAAGTAGAAGCTATAGTTAGTTGGCAAGAACTAGAGAACATTATACAGTTGAGATTGTTTCTAGGGTTTTGCAACTACTATAGGAGGTTTATAGCATAATGGTTAAAAATTATTAAGCCGTTTATAAGGCTAATAAAGAAGGAGAAACCGTAGGTATAGGGAATAGAGTAAAAGAAGTTATTTAGAGAATTTAAGGAGTTGTTTACCTAGGAACTAATCCTTAAGATCTACCAACTAAAGTTAGAGACGGTTGTTAAGATAAATGTATTAGACTTTGCACTAGGAGCATATTTGCTATAAAAGTATTAGGACGCATGGCATCCAGTAGCATATTATAGTTAAAAGATAACACTACCAGAACTGAACTATGACATCTATAATAAAGAGTTATTAGGTATAGTTACAGTATTAAAGGAATAGAGAGCATTCTTATAAGGCACAGAGAAACTATTTATAGTTAAAATGGACTATAAGAACTTTACAGGATTCCTAATAACAAAGGAACTTAACCAAAGGCAGGTTAGATGGGCGGAAATGCTTACAGAATACTATTTTAAGATTTAGCATACTAAGGGTACAGACAATATATAAGCGGATGCTCTAAGCAGGAAAGTTAAACTATAAAGTAATAAAAAGCTATTAGGGGCTTCATTGCAAAAAGACCAAGACGGGTTAATTAGGTATAATTATCTAAGGATCGCAGTAATAGGAGAAAGTCAGATCTATAAGTTACTAGAGAGTAATTGGATATAGAAGATTTAAGAAGTATAGGCAAAGGATCTAGACACAGAATAGTATAAGAATAGAGAAGCAACCTATATTCTAAGGTCTATTGCAAAAGAGTTTATTAAGTTATTCTATAAGGGACTAACTTAAGGACATAACGGAGCTATAGGCTTAGTGTTAAGACTTTAAGAGGAATATATAATTTAAGGAATCTAGGGACTAGCGAGATAAGTTATAAAAGAATGTCTAGATTGCTAAAGAAATAAACCAACAAGGCATAAGCTGTATAGAGGGCTATAACCTATTGAGACACTAGGAAGACTATAGGAAGTTATATTATAGAACTTTGTTGTTAAGTTACTAAAGTTAAAAGATCCTATTATAGGACAAGATTATAATGCGATTTTAGTAATAGTAGACAAGCTTATAAAGTGGGTGTACTTTATAGCATGCATAGAAGAAATGTTAGTAGAGGATGTCGCTAGAATCTATATTAAGGAAGTATTTGTAAAACACGGAGCACTAAGTAAGGTTATATTAGATAGAGATCCAAGATTTGTAGCAGCATTCTAGAAGGTATTTTTGGTAGAATAAGAAGTTCGCGCAGTAACCTTAACAGCGTATTATCTATAGATGGATAGATAGATAGAAAGACTAAACTAGATACTAGAATAGTATCTAAGGCACTATATTAATCACGTATAGAATAATTGGGTATTATTACTACTAGTTATATAGTTTGCATATAATATAACACTATAAGAAGGAATAGGAACGTTACTATTTAAGGCGAATTACGGGTATAAGCCAAGATTATTATTATTGCTATATTAAGTAAAGAAAACGAGTAGTATAGCTAAGTAAAAAATAGAGACTTTGATAAATCTTTATACAGACCTTAAGGAAACAGCAAAACTAGTATAAGAACAAATAAAAAGGTACTATAATGCTAAGAGATCTAAGGGACCAGATCTTAAGGAGGGAGATAAAGTATAGCTACTATATAAAAATTTTAAGAGTTGATGACTAAGTAAGAAGTTGGACTATATTAGACTAGGACCTTTTAAAGTTATATAAAGGATTTTATTAGTTACGTATAAGCTAAACCTACTAGCTAAAATAAGAATTTACCCTGTATAGTATATCGCAATGCTAGAGCTAGTATATGGGAATATTAAGCCACTAGTCTATAAGGCAGATACATATAAAGGGCAAAAAGAAGACAAATAGTAAGTTTTAAAGATCATTAGTTATAAGGACGTAGATAACAAAACATAGTATAAAGTAAAGTAGATAGGCTATAGTAAGACTACCTAGAAACCACTAAGTAACCTAAAAAACGCTATAGGAAAGGTATAGGAGTATTAGAAAAAAGTAGGTTAAGGAGTATTAAAAAAGGATCGCTAAAGGATAAGTTAACTAAAGGGGACCTAAGAGGAGCAACTACTATATTACTTAGAGTTATTTCCTTCTTTAGAAACTCTACTCTCTTATTACCTAACTTAGTAAGACCCTACTTAACTAGTTTTTACTCCTTAGAATAAACCTTTTTATAAACCTTCTTATAAACCTTCTTAAAACAGAGTAATTAAGCAGACGCTACAATCTAAGCGTCTTAGGCTTTCTGCTCCGCGTCCCAAGAACGCTTAAGCTTAGCTAGGGCCTACGCTAGGTTACCATTAAGCTTTATAGCGGTAGATTAAACGCGAGACCCTATAATAAGTTACTTAGGGAACTTAAAAACTGTTAAGAGTTATAGGACGCGTATACTTAGCGTTAAAAGTAAAGCAAATGTTATAGGATAATTAAATGTTTGCTTTAGTACACTCCGAACAAGAAGAGGATTGTTAAGACAAAGGACTTACTAGCGCGATATAAACTAACCCCTCTTTTACATAACGAGAACACGGAGACGGCATTATTTTACCTAGCAATAGTATAGCAGCAACAGTGCGAGCATAACGTTGCGCGTATAAAGAAGAAGATGCTTTAGGTATAATAAGTAAAGATATTAACTAGATTAATTAAACGGACATTATACCTCTAGTAGATAACTTGGAGATGTTAGGAATCTTTAAGGACGAAGATAAAGAGGAGGGAGATAGTGTTATAGACAGCTTAAGTACAATATTACAACTACTTGGGGAAGAGTTGGAAGAAGCTAGTTAGTTAATATAGGCACGGTTTAGGATGGAGCTAGTGGAGCTATATAACAAGGAATGGTAACCGAGGTTACGTAGTGTGCTATATATTAAACGCGAGGAACGGGAGGAACTTACGTACCTTACGTATAACACGTACCTTACGTACAAGAGAGGGTTTCTTAGGTGTATGGTTATATATTTAAAGGACCTCAGTCCCTACCGTAGATAGTTCTCTCCTTATAGTAAATCTTAGCATACAATTAGAGTTAATCTATTAGGCAACCACTCTACTAGTTATTATTATATTGTTGACTTCTTGTTTACCTACACACCTAGCCTAATAATAGGACCCACCGTAGTTCTTGCTACAAGGTTCCGTTACAGGTAGCGCTAGTAGGTATACTATTAGTAGGTATGCTGTTAGTAGGTATGCTATTAGTAGGTATACTATTGGATATAAATATATAGATACTAAAGGGGCCTTAAGCTAAAAGGTAAGGCTACTGAATATAAGTAATTAAAGCTATAAAGACTATGTCTACTAGGACTTGGCTATATGGTTAAATAATGCCTATAGCTTACGTGCTCTTTAGTTGTTCTTATATGCTCTCTAGTTATTCTAGGTGTCTATAGTCTTTAGGCAGTCTGTAATAGCCAGCACGGCCTAGTAGAGTATTAATAGCTAACTAGGGCCTTCTTCCTCCTATTATAGGTAGGTTTTAACCTTTTATATAAAGGGTAGATAGGCCTTGTCACGGCACTGGCCTGACGCGTTGTTATGACTCGGTGTTGTCATGACACGAGCACAGACCTAACCCCTAAGCGACGTGTATATATACCGCCTCACCTCCTACATAGTTCTGCACACGACATCGTT